>ERZ773237.110-NODE-110-length-96617-cov-4.019718_pt1 | contig 96617 bp, 79 predicted proteins | sample MGYA00580990_ERZ773237 | MGnify/ENA primary metagenome ERZ773237 (study PRJEB29015, sample SAMEA2737749) | human gut metagenome | biome: human gut; feature: human-associated habitat; material: faeces | place: China | collected 2012 ...
TTCCGCCAACGATACAATGTTGTAACTCACCGTCTCCATTCAGGAAAAGAAGTGTCGGGAATGCGTTCACGCCATATTGTTTTTTCAAGGCCGGTCCCTCACCTTTTTCCATATCATATAAATATGTTGTTCCACTTTTATTTAATAAAGCATAAACTTTACCATCAAATTCAAAAGCTTGACTTTCACCCATGAAATAATCATGAATATCTATTTTTCCTTCAGTATTAATAATTTCATACTTACTATTTGTTTCATAGGCTGCATAATATCCTTCTCCAATAGATTTAAACTTTTTATAAATAATTTGCAGGATAGAGTAAAATTCCTGCAAAAATTGTTTTTTTAGCTCTTGCAAGTTGTTGACATTAGGTAGAACTTGTGCTATTATATTAAAGGTGTGGCGGTTTTCCTGCATATTTTTAATGAACACTGCAAATACTTCTCTTGTGACGAAAGTTACTAATGAAGAACGGGAGGTATCTGAGTGTCTGAACAAGAAGAAAATGTAGAGAGCGAAAAGCTTGCTGAGGATATAAGGCAGATAAAGGAAATGGGTTCTGTCACATTGCCAGACGCAAAGCACGTTATACACTGCCTGAACATTATCGGTCAGGTGGAGGGGCATTATATTTTGCCTGCACAAAACAAGACCACCAAGTATGAGCATATTATACCTGCCCTTGTTGCTATCGAACAGGATAGGAGCATAGAGGGGCTTGTGATAATCCTCAACACTGTGGGCGGAGATGTGGAAGCAGGACTTGCCATTGCAGAGCTTATTGCTAGTATGAAAACGCCTACTGTGTCAATGGTTGTGGGCGGAGGTCACTCCATAGGCGTGCCGCTGGCGGTGTGTGCCAAAAAGTCATTTATAGTGCCAAGCGCCACAATGACCATACACCCTGTCAGAATGAACGGACTTGTGCTGGGAGTACCCCAGACGCTTTCCTACTTTGATAAAATGCAGGAAAGGATAGTTCGCTTTGTGTGCGATAATTCAGCCATAAAGCCTGAGCGTTTCCGTGAGCTTATGATGTCAACGGGCGAGCTTGTAATGGACGTTGGTTCTGTTATCGACGGGGAGCAGGCTGTAAAAGAGGGGCTTATCGACAGGCTCGGAGGGCTTTCCGAGGCGATAGACTGCCTTTATGATATGATAGAAAACAGTTCTGAAAAGGAGAAAGCTGAAAATGTTTCAGACAATAATCGACCTTTATGACGTATTCAGGACTGACATAGATATCGGAGAAGAGTTTGAGGGTGATGATACTGCTGTGGACACAGATCCGGCACATTATCTCAGCCGTGACGGCTTTTATCTCTGACAAATAACAAAATTTCGGAGGACAGCAATGGGTATCATCAATGCGATTTTTCAGGCTATAATTCAGGGCTTGACGGAGTTTCTTCCAGTTTCAAGTTCAGGACATCTTTCACTGTATCAGCATTTTACGGGAAACAGCGGAGAGGGAGCTTTGTTTTTCTCGGCGATACTTCACCTTGGCACGCTGGTAGCAGTATTTGTGGCTTTCAGGAAGACAATATGGGATATGATAAAAGAGCTTGGCGTTATGATAAAGGATATTTTTACAGGCAAGTTCACTCTTAAAAATATGAATCCTCCAAGGCGTATGATAGTTATGATAATAGTTTCCTGCTTCTGCCTTGTACCGTTCCTGCCATTTAAGGGCTGGTTTGAGGGCATTGCAGAGGATTCAAGCATTTTCGCAGAGGGTCTATGTTTCCTTTATACATCGGCAATACTTTTTATGTCAGACCGCTGTGTAAAGGGTAAAAAGACTCAGGGCGATATAGCTTATAAGGACGCAATAACGGTCGGACTTTTTCAGGGAGTTGCACTGCTGCCCGGCGTTTCAAGATCAGGCTCGACTATCTCAGCAGGACTTTTCTCAGGCATGAACAGAGAAACATCGGTAAAGTATTCTTTCATTCTGGGCATACCTGTTATACTTATGAGCTGTCTGCTTGAAGTCAAGGACGCAGTTTCAACACATACTGATATAGATTGGGTTAGCTGTGCAGTTGGATTTGTAGTTGCCGCATTTGTAGGACTTTGTGCTATCAAGCTTGTAAACTGGCTCGTTAAAACGGATAAATTCAAGGTGTTTGCTTATTATACCCTTGTGCTTGGCGTCATAGTCCTTGTTATCTCATTTATCGAGATGTGCATGGGTCACCCTATATCCTTTGCAAAGTAATGACATAAGATAATACAGTTTCTGTGAAAAAGCTTGAAATTCTGTTTTCAGGCTTTTTTGTGGGTTATAAAGGCAAATAACATTTTGCCTTTATTTGCTTAAATAAGACAAATACCGAAAGGAATGGTAAAATAAATGGCAGCTCAAAAGAAAGGCTCAAAGCCTGCGCCAAAGCAGACAGCGGCAAAGAAAAAGCCCGCACAAAAGCCTGCGCAAGCTGCAAAAAAGAATACAAAACAGCAAAAGCCTCAGAGCAAGCCGCCACAGTCAAATTCCATGACAGCAGTGAGAGAAAGAGAGAACAGACGCTTTTGGTCTTACATACTTTTCTTTTTCGGCATACTTGAACTGCTTATCACGTTCGTGGAGGGGGACGGCTTGTGGAAATGGCTCCATGAGCTGAACCGAGGACTTTTCGGCGTGACAGTATTTCTGTTTGCACCTATGATAATCTATGTTGCACTTATGATAGCTTCAGATGTGACCCACAACAAGGTCATAGCGAAGGTGGTGGAGGGAAGCGTTCTTATGCTTCTTATAAGCGGCATGGCTCAGATAATCCAAGTGGGCTCTGTGGACGGAAGTTCGTTCTGGCTCAAACTTGTGGGGCTTTTCAATGATGGAAAACAGCTCCGTGGCGGCGGACTTGCAAGCGCATTGCTTGGCTGGCCTTTGCTTTCGCTTTTCAAGAGAGTTGGCGCAGGTATCGTTATCGTGCTTGTGGCGTTCACTTTTATAATGCTGCTTACAAATGTTACGCTTCCACAGCTTCTCAAAGCGATTTCAAAGCCTTTTGTAAAGAGCTATGAAGCGGTGAACGAGGAGCGTATTGAGCGTGCGGCTCAGCCTCCGAAGCCTCCAAGAGAGAAGAAAGAGACAAGGCGTAATGGTAGGGTTGATATTGCAAAGTTTTATCCTGATGATGGCCCTGACACTGCGGCGGAAGCCTTTGTGCCTGTTGCAGAGGCGGAAGAAGCTACCGATAAGGTGGACGCTTCAAAGATAGATATGCCGGTCCACCCTGTGAAAGCTCCTGTGATAACACATGAAAAGCTTGAAGAAACGGCTAAGACTACCGATAATGAGGAGCTTAAAAAGATAATAGAAAACGCCATAGGCGACAGCAGAGAAGAAAAGAAGTCCAAGGACGAGCCAGTTAAGCCGTCTGTAGTTAATGTTGAGAAGAACGGTCAGACAACGTTCTTTGAGAAAGATAATAAAATATCTGCTTACGTTTATCCGCCTGTGGATATACTCAAATATGCTAAAAATCCTGTGGCTTCCGAGATAGTACAGCAGGAGATACAAGAGAAATCTGCGAAGCTTGTGGAAACGCTTGAAACATATGGCGCTAAAACAAGGATCGTGGGCATACACAGAGGTCCGTCCGTTACAAGATATGAGCTTCAGCCTGCAGCAGGCGTAAGAGTGTCGAAGATAACGGGTCTTGCAGACGATATCGCACTTAACCTCGCGGCAATGAGCGTTCGTATCGAAGCTCCTGTGCCGGGCAAGGCGTGCATAGGCATAGAAGTGCCGAACGATCATAGAGATACGGTTTCTCTCCGTGAGCTTATCGACAGCGATGAATACAGAAAGGCAAAGGGCAAGCTTACCTTTGCAGTGGGCAAGGATATCGAGGGTAATATCATTATCGGCGATATCGCCAAAATGCCGCATATGCTCGTTGCAGGTACAACAGGTTCAGGTAAGTCTGTTTTTACAAACTCTATCATACTTTCTATACTTTACCATGCGTCGCCTGACGAAGTAAAGCTTATTCTTATCGACCCTAAGAAAGTCGAGTTTCCTATTTATAATAAGATACCTCATTTGCTTATTCCTGTTGTTACCGAGCCTTTAAAGGCGGCTGGTGCGCTTGGCTGGGCGGTAAATGAAATGAACAAGCGTTATCTTATGTTCGAGGCGAACAATGTAAAGAACTTGCAGGAGTTTAACGACATGGTTCTTGAAGAACGCAATAAGCCTGCCGAGGAGCAGGACGAAGTCCGTGCAAAGATCGACCTGCTGCCGCAGATAGTTATTGTGGTCGATGAGTTCGCCGACCTTATGATGGCTGCGAGAAGCGAGGTCGAGGACTCAGTTTTAAGACTTGCACAGCTCGCTCGTGCGGCAGGAATACATATGATAATCGCAACACAGTCCCCTAGGGCGGACGTGTTGACAGGACTTATCAAGTCAAATATCCCATCGAGAGTATCCCTTAGCGTGTCCAGCAACGTTGACTCACGAGTTATACTTGATGAAAGCGGTGCAGAGAAACTTCTTGGAAACGGTGACCTGCTTTATAAGCCTGTTGGCGTTAAAAAGCCTATAAGAATGCAGAGCGGCTATGCAGCGACTTCTGAGATAAGAGAGGTTGTAAACTTCCTCAAGAACGAGCATACCGCAGAATACAGCGACGAAGTTATCGCAGAGGTGGAGGAGAATACTCCACAGCCAAAGGACAGCGGTTCGGCAGGCAGCGATAATGTTTCCGTAAATCCTGATGATGACCTTGTAAATCAGGCAATATCCATAATAGTGCAGACAAACAACGCCTCTACTGCGTTCTTGCAGAGAAAGCTAAAGCTTGGTTTCCCTAGAGCCGCCCGTATCATGGACGAGATAGAGGAAATGGGCATAATAGGACCACAGGAAGGCTCTAAGGCACGAAAGATAAACATAACAAAAGAAGAATGGGCTGAAATGCAGGCAAGAAGATAGCTCAGGCGGAAAGGGATAACATGGCAGGCAGATCTGCAAAAAAGAAAAATTCGACAGCACCGCTTAAAAAGGCGGTAACGCTCATAGCGGTTTTTGTGGTGCTGCTTTTTACAGTACTTGACCTGACAGGGTTAGTTTCTTTCGACAGCTTGCTTATCAAGGCAGGCGTTGAGGACAAGCCGGCGGAACACGCTCAGACAGAGGTGCATTTTATCGACGTTGGTCAGGGCGACAGCACCCTTGTGATGTCACAAGGGGAGGCTATGCTCATTGACAGCGGCGATAAAGATGACAGCAATAAAATAGAAAAATATCTTGAAAAGCAGGGAGTGACAGAGTTAAAATATCTCATTGCCACCCACCCTCACGCTGACCATATTGGTGAAATGAGCGAGATAATAGACCAGTTTCAGGTGGATAAATTCATTATGCCGAAAGTCAAGGCTGATATGACGCCCACCACAACGATATATGAGAAAATGCTCAAAAGCATAAAGGCAAAGGGCTTGAAGATAACACAGGCAAAGCCTATGGAATTTGAGCTTGGAAGCTGTAAGGTGGAGCTTTTCACACCAAAAAAGGATTATGATGATCTTAATAACTATTCCACCCTTGTGAAGATAACAGACGGTGAGAACAGCTTTCTTATCACGGGGGATTGTGAGACCACTGAGGAGAAAGATATACTTTCTCAGGGTTATGATGTTTCCGCAAAGGTGCTTAAAGCAGGTCATCACGGCAGTTCCACTTCTTCGGGGGTCGATTTTCTTAACAAGGTCATGCCGAGGTATGCTGTTATATCCTGCGGCAAGGGCAACAAGTATGGTCACCCACACGAGGAAACTGTCACAAGACTGAAAAAATATGCTTCCCATTTGTATGTCACTGCAGATGTGGGAACGATAGTTTTCAGCTCAGATGGCGAGGGGCTGAGCGTTTCTGCTGAAAAGGGAGAAAAGTGATATGGAAGAGATTCTTATAGTTGACAGGATAGAAAACGGCTATGCTGTGTGCGAAACTGAGCAGGGAGAAAAAAAGGATATACCGCTTTCTGAAACAAAAGACGTTCACGAGGGTGATGTGCTTATCTTAAAGGACAGCGTTTATATCCCAGATAAGGACAAAACAGAAGCAAGAAGAAAAAGGATACTCGCCCTACAGGAGGATCTGTGGGCTTAAGGCAACACCGTATGATGCGATATGCCTAAAAAATATGCTGAAAGGTATAGATAGAAATGGAAAAAGATTTATTTACGCTTATCAATGAAAAGCTTTCAGGCTTATCAAAGGGACACAAGCTTATTGCGAACTACATTCTCTCCCACTATGACAAAGCGGCTTTTATGACGGCTCAGAAGCTTGGAAAAACCGTGGGCGTCAGCGAATCAACGGTGGTAAGATTTGCCTCAGAGCTTGGCTATGACGGCTATCCTGCCCTTCAAAAAGGCTTGCAGGAGCTTATGAGAAACAAGCTTACAACTGTTCAGAGAATAGAGGTCACTTCCGACCTTATGAGCAGTGACAACGTGCTTGAAAGGGTACTCAATCTCGACATCGACAAGATAAGGCGTACTTTGGAGGAAACCTCAAAGGAGGACTTTAACAATGCCGTTGACACTATCGTATCCTGCAATACCCTTTACATAATGGGTACGAGAAGTGCAGCTTCTATCGCTTCGTTCCTTGCTTATTATCTTGGACTTATTTTCCCTCATGTAAAGCTCGTTCAGAGTACGACTACTTCCGAGCTTTTTGAAAAGATAATGAGAATAGACGAAAAAGACGCCATGATAGGTATATCTTTCCCAAGATATTCAAAGCAGACCGTCAAGGCACTTAAATATGCAAAGAGCAACGGTGCGAACGTTATCGCAATAACAGACTCAAAGGCTTCGCCTATCGCAAAGTATGCAGACAGCCTGCTTCTTGCAAGAAGCGATATGGCTTCGTTCGTTGACTCTCTTGTTGCACCGCTGAGCCTTATAAATGCACTTATCGTTGCGGTATCCATAAGAAATATCGACAGAGTGTCCCAGACCTTTGAACGTCTTGAAAAGGTATGGGCTGAGTATGACGTTTACGCAAAAAGCGAGGAAGATACACAGTGAGAAGATTTGACGCAGTTATAGCAGGCGCAGGTGCGGCAGGAATGTTCTGCGCAGTTCAGCTTGGCTGGCGTGGAAAGAGCGTTGCTGTTATCGAGCATAGCGGCTGTCAGGGCAGAAAACTCATGATAACAGGCAAGGGCAGGTGTAACGTCACAAACAACTGTACCGCTGACACTGTTATGAAAAATATCCCACGCAACAGCAAGTTCATGTATTCAGCACTGAGCAGATTTGCTCCGGAGGACGTTATGAGCTTCTTTGAGTGCCTTGGGGTGGAACTTAAAACTGAGCGTGGCAACAGGGTTTTCCCTGTGAGCGACAACGCAAAGGATATCGTAAAAGCACTTGTGAAAGCCTGCGAGGACTGCGGTGTGCAGTTCATCGACGATGAAGTGAAAGAGCTTATCATAAATGACGGCAAAGCAGAGGGCTTTAAATGCGAGCATGGAGTTTATTATGCAGACAGCGTTATCGTTGCAACTGGCGGAAAGTCCTATCCACGGACAGGCTCAACAGGCGACGGCTATAGGCTTGCGAAGTCTGTGGGGCATAAGGTCACGGCAATAACTCCGTCACTTTGCCCTGTAGTCACTTATGAGCGTGAGGAATGTGCTTCTGCAATGGGGCTTTCCCTTAGGAACTGCACCTTGACGCTTCGTGAAGAGGACAGAGAGAAACCAATTTTCCACGAGCTTGGGGAAATGCTTTTCACACACTTTGGTCTGAGCGGACCGCTTGTACTTTCGGCTTCGGCTCACCTTGGTGATATGAACAAGTCAAGGTATTATATGGATATCGACCTTAAACCTGCGCTGAGCCATGAACAGCTTGACAGCAGGATACTTCGTGATTTCGGTGATTTTCCAAACAGAGATTTTCAGAACTCACTGGGCAAACTGCTGCCTTCAAAGATAATACCACTTATAATAAAAAGGTGCGGTATCGACCCTGAGAAAAAGGTCAATCAGATAACCCGTGAGGAGCGTGAAAGGCTTGTTTCCACAGTGAAAAAGCTAACGTTCACAGTGAAGTGTATGCGCCCTGTAGAGGAAGCTATCATAACCCGTGGAGGAGTTGATGTTTCGCAGATAGACCCACGGTCAATGGAGTCAAAGCTGTGTAAAGGACTTTACTTTATCGGTGAGGTGCTTGACGTTGACGCTTATACAGGGGGCTTTAATTTGCAGATAGCGTTTTCCACAGCGTATAGCTGTGCGGATAAAATAGGATAAGGAGATTTTGATATGGGAATAAACGTGGCTCTCGACGGACCTTCCGGAGCAGGAAAGTCCACTATCGCAAAGGCGGTAGCGAAAAAGCTTGAATATGTATATGTAGACACAGGTGCGATGTACCGCTCTATAGCTTATTATGTTATAAGCAAGGGTGCAGACCTTTCTGACCCTGAGCAGATAAAACCCCTTCTTGGTGAGATATCCATAAAGCTTTGCTACACAGAAGCAGGGCAGAGAGTAATGCTCAATGACGAGGACGTTTCAGACAAAATAAGAACGCCTGAGATATCCATGGGTGCGTCAAAGGTGTCTGCTATACCTGAGGTAAGAGAATTTCTGCTTGAACTTCAGAAGAATATCGCAAAAGAAAACAACATCATCATGGACGGCAGAGATATTGGCACTGTGGTTTTGCCAAACGCTGACGTGAAGATATTCCTCACAGCCGCTCCAGAGGCAAGAGCGGAAAGACGTTTCAAGGAGCTTCAGGAAAAGGGCGACAAGTCTACGTATGACGAGGTATTGCAGGATATAATCCAGCGTGACTATAACGATACACACAGAGAGATAGCACCGCTGAAAAAGGCTGATGACGCTGTTGAGGTGGACTCTACTGAGTTGACTCTTGAAGAGTCTGTTGAGGCTATCTACAAGGTAATAACCGACAAGACTAAAAAAAAAGAGCGTAAGATAAAAGAGATAATGCCTGTCAGACCTGTGAAAAAAGAACACAGACTTGGTCATTTCCATATGTTTTGGTACACAGTGCTGAGATATATCGTTATGGGACTTTATCATCTGTATTTTAACATCACTTTCGAGGGTACGGAAAATATCCCAAAAGACGGCGGGAATATATTCGCTTCAAACCACAGAAGCTATCAGGACCCTGTTTTTATCGCACTGCCAACAAGAGTGCCGCTTTCTTATATGGCTAAGGAGGAGCTTTTTCATCAGAATGTGTTCTTCACCCTGCTTATAAAAGCGTTCGGAGCATTCCCGGTCACAAGAGGAAAGGGCGACACTCAGGTAATAGACACATCTATAGAGAAGCTTGAAAAGGGCAGAAACCTTGTTATATTCCCTGAGGGAACACGTTCAAAGGACGGCAAGGTAGGAAAGGGCAAAACCGGTGTTGCATTGGTGGCGGCTGTGGCTCAGGTGCCTGTGGTCCCTGTTGGTATCAATTTCGAGGGCAAGCTCAAATTCAGAAAGCGTGTAGTTGTAAGATTTGGCAAGCCTATAGTGCCTGGCGAGATAGGCGTTACAGCCACCGACCCTCATTCTCTTAGGACTATCAAGAACGAGATCATGAAAAATATCACGGAGCTGGTACATTAAATGTTAACAAAGTGTAAAATTTGCGTTGCAAAGACCGCAGGTTTCTGTTTTGGTGTAGACAGAGCCGTAAAAATAGTGTATAATGAATTAGATAACCGAAATAATGTTGTAACGTTAGGCCCAATCATTCACAATCCAAACGTAGTTTCTGACCTTGAAGCAAAAGGAGTTTACTCCACCGATGTGGATAAGGTCACGAAAGACCAGACAGTTGTTATCAGATCCCACGGCGTTGGACTGGACGTGTATGAAAAGCTTGCAAAGGTAGGTGCGGAAGTAATTGACGCTACCTGTCCCTTTGTGGCAAGGATACACAAGATAGCAGCCGAAAAATCGGGCGAGGGATACGTTATTCTTATCGCAGGTGATGAGGCTCACCCGGAAATAATGGGTATAAGAGGTCATTGCAGCGGAGAGAGTTATGTGTTCAGTTCATGTGACGATTTTGAAAATTTGGTGAAAGAGAAAGATTTTTCGTCAAAAAAGGTTGCAATTCTGGCTCAGACAACGTATAATAAGAATATGTGGAGAAAGTGCGAAGAGCTTTTTGAGAGGTATCTGCCTGAGGCTGTGGTGTATAACACCATATGCAGTGCCACTTCTGAAAGACAGAAGGAGGCGGCGGAGCTTGCGAAGGCTGCCGACATAATGATAATAGTCGGAGGGCTGCACAGCTCCAATACTCACAAGCTTAAAGCCATATGCGATGAATATTGCAAATGTTGGCTTGTGGAGGACGCCGAAGGACTGAGGGCATGTGATATTGACTTATCAGGTGCAAAATTTATCGGGATTTCTGCTGGTGCATCGACGCCGGCTTATATAATCAAGGAGGTACAACAGACCATGAGTGAAATGTTGAACAATGTTGACGAAGAATTTAATTTTGAGGAGGAACTGGAAAAGACTCTGAAAAAAATACATACGGGAATGAAGGTTGAGGGCATTGTCACCGATATCAATAACGGTGAAGTAGCCGTAGATATCGGAACAAAGCACACAGGCTATATTCCTGCATCTGAGCTTACAGATGATCCTACTAAGAAGCCAGAGGATATCGTAAAGGTAGGCGACAAGATCGATCTGATCGTTCTTAAGACAAATGACCAGGAGGGTATCGTTACACTTTCTAAGAAGAAGGTTGACGCAGTTCTTGGTTTCCAGAAGATAGTTGAGGCTAAGGAAGCTGACGCTACACTTACAGGTACAGTTACAAACGTTGTTAAGGGCGGTGTACTCGTATCAGCTAACGGTGTTAAGGTATTTATCCCTGCTTCACAGGCAGCTCCAAGAAGAGATTTCGATCTTAACGATCTGCTCAAGCAGTCAGTAAGCTTCAAGATCCTTGAGGTAAACGAGGCTAAGCAGAGAGCAGTTGGTTCTATCCGTGCAGTAGCAAGAGAGGAAAGAGCAGCAGCTCAGGCTAAGTTCTTTGAGACAGCTCAGATCGGTTCTGAGGTAGAGGGTACAGTTAAGTCTATCACAGATTACGGCGTATTCGTAGATCTCGGTGGTGTTGACGGCCTTATCAGAAGAATGGATCTTTCTTGGAACAGGATCAAGCACCCTTCAGACGTTGTTTCTGTTGGCGATAAGATCACTGTTACTATCAAGGATATCGACAGCGAAACAAAGAAGGTTTCATTGACATATAAGAAGGCTTCAGAGAATCCATGGGAGATCTTCAAGGCTAACTATGAGGTAGGTCATGTAGTTAAGGCTACTGTTGTTTCTATCACAAGCTTTGGTGCTTTTGCACAGATCATTGACGGTATCGACGGCCTTATCCATATCTCTCAGATCGCTAACCAGAGAGTAAACAATGTTGCAGATATCCTTTCTGTAGGTCAGGTAGTTGATTGCCAGATCACAGAGATCGATCTCGACAAGAAGAGGATCAGCCTGTCTATGAGAGCTTTGCTTCCTGCTGATGACGAGGCTTCTGAGGACGCTGAATAAGCAATAAAATTCATGGGGGCGAGTGATCGCCCTCGTTTTTTATTTTCAATGAAATAACGGCAGCTTTGTTCTGTCAAAAAATCCTTAGAAAAAACTAAAGATTTACCGAAAAGACTTAACTTTTTGATTCGTATGTGGTATAATAATATCAGATCAAATAAAGACGAAAGGTTAAATTTATGGATGAAATAAAAAACACGGCAGTGAAAAAACGCAAAAAGAAAAGATTCACTAATCCTGCTGTCAGAGTTCTCAAAATATTAGGCACAGCTTTGCTGTCGATATTCCTGATACTCATTATCACCTGTTCTATATTTGCAACAGTTCTGACTATTTACGTCCTTAACTTTGCAGATACCACAACAACTATTAGCCTTGACAAGACGGAAACAAGCAACATTTCGAGATTTTTGTCTGTCAACCCTGACTATGATGAAGATGATGAGGATTCACAGGAGTATGACCTTTATTATGCTCTGAAAAACAGCAATAAGCACGTTGTATGGGCTGATCTTGAGGATATCCCTCAGTATGTTCAGGACGCTTTTGTGTACACCGAGGACGAGAGATTCTATTCTCATGACGGCGTTGACTTCAAGAGAACGTTCGCTTCATTTGTCAATGTATTCATACCGATATACGGCGGCAGACAGATAGGTGGTTCGACTATCACTCAGCAGACTATCAAGAACATCACGGGTGATGACTCCAGAGATTCTATCCATGGTATTGAGCGTAAGATACGAGAAATCTTCCGTTCTATCAACGTGGAAAAGACCTACACAAAGGAAGATATCCTTCAAAGCTATCTTAACCTTGTGCCACTGACAACTCAGGAGTATGATATCATCGGAGTTCAGGCTGCTGCAAACTTCTATTTTGGCAAGGACGTAAAGGATCTTAACCTTGCTGAGGCAGCTTCACTTGCGGGTATGACAAGCTGGCCTGCTGCAAATAACCCATATGATAATATGAAAAACAACAAGCTCAGACAGAAGTATACGCTGGATCATATGCTTGATAACGGTGCAATTTCTGAGCAGGAATATAACGAGGCACTCAACTATGAGCTTAAAATAACAGGCGATATAACCTACACAAGCTCAACTATCTATGAGGACGAAACAAAGGATCAGGGTCCGACATCTTATTTCATGGACGCTGCTATCAATCAGACTATACAGATAATCGCTGACTATTATGGCATTTCATGGGAGGACGCTTCCGCAAGACTTTATGACGGCGGATTTACTGCATATACCACTGTTGACAGAAGTATGCAGAAGAAGGTGGAAAAGGAAATGCAGAAGCAAAGTAATTTCACCACCTATGAAATGAACAAAAAGGACGATACTCTGTGGTCAGGCTTTATTGCTATGGACTACCAGGGCAATGTTAAGGCTATCGTTGGCGGACGTGATAAGAAAAAGGAGTCGAGAGTTTATAATATTGCTACTGATGCCAAACGTTCACCAGGTTCTTGTATTAAGCCTATAGCTTCATACGCTCCTGCATTGGATCAGGATCTTATGACATGGTCAACCCTGTTCACTGATGAGCCTATCACTATTAAGGTAAAGGGCAAGGACAAAAAGTGGCCTGTAAACTATTCTGAAACAGGCGACAGTGCAAACTGGTCTTATCAGCAGCTTACAACTGTAGAAATGCTCACAAGGTCGCTTAATACGCTTCCTGCGCAGCTCATCAAAAAAATGACACCTGCTTATTCCTATAACTTCCTTAAGGAAAAGCTCGACATTACCACGCTTGCTGACTCTGACGCTGACTATTCACCAGTAACTGTCGGCGGTCTTACAAATGGTACTAAGCTTGAGGAGCTTGTAGGCGCTTATATGATATTCGGCAATGGCGGTAAGAAGTATGACGTTACCTACGTTTCAAAAGTAGAGGACGCTGACGGAAACGCTATCTATGAAAAGAGCGACGGATACAAGCAGGCTATCAGCGAATCTACTGCTTACGTTATGAACAGAATGATGCAGAACGTTATAACTCAGCAGGACGGTACCGGTAGATATGCTAAGCTAAACAATACTGACCTTGTCGGTAAGACAGGTACTTCATCTGACTGGTTTGACCTCTCATTTGTAGGCTGTACTCCTGACTACGTTTCAGGTATCTGGATAGGTTATGAAAACCCTGCCACTATCCCTACAAACGAGTATCAGAATATCGGTGCGATTTGGAAGAACGTTTTTGGCGATATTGCTGAGAATGAGAAGCATAAGTCATTTGACAAGACTTTCAAAATGCCTGATACAGTTGAAAAGCTTACCTACTGCACAAAGACAGGTAAGCTTGCGTCAAATTCATGCTATAGCACGGCAACTGGATATTACAAGAAATCCAACGAGCCTGAGTATTGCAGCGGAAATCATTAAAATTAAAGCCTCCATAACTCTATGGAGGCTTTTTTGAAAGGAAATCATTATGGAAAATAAACTGCGAATGTGCGTTCCATGCCATTTCGGGCTTGAAAGCGTGCTTGCATATGAGATAAAAAAGATAGGCGGTGAAAATCTTACCACAACTGACGGTAAGATAAGCTTTGAAGGTGGCTTTGACGTGCTTGCAAAGGCAAATCTTTGGATTGCCACAGGGGAGCGTGTACTTATCGAGCTTGGCAGCTTTAGAGCAGAAAGCTTTGAACAGCTTTTTGATGGTGTTATGAATCTTCCGCTGGAGAACTTTATCGGCAGGGAAGACGCTTTCCCTGTCAAGGGCCATGCCCTTAATTCAAAGCTTCATTCTATCCCTGATTGTCAGAAGATAATCAAAAAAGCCTGCGTTAAAAGACTTGAAAAAGCCTATGGCATAAGCTATTTTGAGGAAACTGCGGCGAAACATCAGATACAGTTTGCTATCCATAAGGACATTGCGACTATCTATCTTGATACGTCTGGTGTAGGACTTCATAAGCGTGGCTACAGAAGAAATTCCAACGACGCACCTATCAAGGAAACACTTGCCGCAGGTATAGTTGACCTTGCAAGAGTTCGTGCGGACTCAGTTGTGGTGGATCCTATGTGCGGTTCAGGTACATTTCTTATTGAGTCGGCATACAAGGCACTGAAAGTTGCACCTGGTCTGAGAAGAAATTTTGCGGCAGAGCAGTGGTCACAGATACCTGAAACAGCGTGGCGCAATGCAAGAGCCGAGGCTATGGACGCTATCGACAGGCAGGGCGCATTCAAGGCATTTGGCTTTGATGTTGATGATATAGCGGTTGAGCTAACAAGAAACAACGCTAAAAAGGCAGGAGTAAGCTCAAAGCTTACAGTAAAACAGCAGGATATCTCAAAATACAGCCAGATAGAGGGTTCGATAACAATTGTCAATCCCCCATATGGCGAGCGTATGCTGGAAATAAAGGAAGCCGAGGAGCTTTATAAGAAAATGGGACAAAGACTTTGCCCGTCAAAGGAGAACCCATGCTATATAATCTCCCCACATGAGGAGTTTGAGGTGTTTTTCGGCAAAAAGGCTGACAAAAAGCGCAAGCTTTACAACGGCATGATAAAATGTAATCTGTATATGTATTTCAAGTGAGGTGCGTTGTGGGTTTGAAATTATCAGAACTTGACGGAATCGTATTCGATATGGACGGCGTTATTTTCGACAGCGAAGTAATAGGTCTTGAAAGCTGGGAGCGCCTTGGAAAGAAATATGGTCTGACCAACGTTCACGAAAATGCTATGAAGTGCATTGGCAGAAGCACTGTTGATACAATGGCTATCCTAGAAGCCGCATATGGTGACAAAGTGTCAATACCCGAACTCTATGACGAAGCAAAAGTCATTTGTGCAGATATTATCGCTGAGCGTGGTTTGCCTCTGAAAAGCGGAGCAAGGGAGTTGCTTTCTTATCTTAAAGAGCGTGATATAAAGGTAGGACTTGCTTCATCAACGTCATACAAAGGAGTTATCAAAAATCTAAAGGGAGCAGGTCTGCTTGATTATTTCCATGTGATTATTGGCGGAGATATGATAAAACATTCAAAACCACAGCCTGAGATATATTTACTTGCCTGTGAGAAGCTGGGAGTAAGGCCAGAGAAAACTGTTGCTGTAGAGGACTCTTACAATGGCATAAAGGCGGCTTACAATGCGAAGATGATACCAATAATGGTGCCGGATCTTATTGTACCGACAGATGAGATATTGTCAATGGTGTACAAGAAAATAGACAGTTTGGACGCTGTGCTTGAATATTTTAAAGCGTAAACAAAACCCCTCGGCTTATCACCGAGGGGCTTTGTTTTGAGTATGATGAAATAAATGCAATGTACCCGTCAAATCATCCGCACCCTACTCTAAAAAAACAGACCATGCAAGGAATTTCCATCCCAGCAGGAGCGAATAGACTTTTCTTTGGCAAACCCTTACGAAAAGAAACACCGTCCTACTCTACCAAAGTAACGGTGTTTCCTTTCACTAAATCTTTGGGAGAAACCGCTTAGCCAATAGGCTTATGCAGTACCCTTTTCTTGTCTTCATTATATCACAATGCTAATAAAAAGTCAAGAGCTATAAGCAAATGGCTATTTCAACTTCCGTGTTGATGTTAACAAACATTTCACAATCAACAAGGTTTTACTTCTACAAAATATCCCCCTTGAAATTATACATAAATAATGTTATACTAAGCTTATTACAAAATTAGACAGAGGTGATCAAGTGCTCACTGTTTGTATGACGCTGATCGACGATGATGATAAATCAAAGTTCAGAAAAATATATGACTCTCTTGAAAGAAAATTGTTCGTATTCTCAATGTCAAAGTTACATAATAATGCCTTGGCGGAGGAAGCTGTTTCTGAAACTTTTTTGGCGTTAGCAGAAAATTTCAAAAAAATTCATAGTTTAGAACCAGCCGAAATAGTCGCTTATACAGTTATTATTAATAGAAACGTGTGTATCGATATTCTTGCAAAAGAAAACAAACACAGTATCAATGTTCAGATAGATGATAAAATTAAAGAGATATCTGAAGACTGCGACCACTTTGAACAGCTTTTTGTTTCTGATATGCTCGAAAAACTGCCTGATATTTATCGTGACGTTATTATGATGAAATATTTCTATGGCTTTAAGGTCAAGGAAATATCAAAGCAGTTGCATTTATCTGTTGGCGGAGTAAAATCAAGACTTGAAAAAGCCCGAAAAATACTCAGAAAGGATATAAACGACGATGAGTGATACACGATCAGAATTAAAAAAGCTTGTACCTTTGTATTGCGACGAACTAAATAGCCTAGATCTGTCATTGTACGAAAATTATGAGTTTTCTAAGGACTATCTGAACAAAAAAGAAAAGCTCATAAAGAACCAAAGCCGCATCTATTATCCGCTTATCAAAACCACAGGACGAAGGATCGCTTCTGCCATAATTGCGGCAGCTATTATGGGTACAACGACTGTTGCCGCCTATGCACCTGCAAGAAATGCAGTAAGAAATTTCTTCCTGCGAATTTTCAATGATCACACCGTTGTATCTGTTCAACATGATAGCAAAGATATAGGCAATCACAAAAGCAAGATAGAAAAGCGATACAGCATTACTGTTCCAAACGGTTTTATTTTAGATGAAAGCGAAAGTGTTTCAACTGACAACTACATTGAATTATGCTATTATTCAGATGATAAGAAAAAGAGTATATATTTCGACCAATATACAGCGGATTCTTATTCTTCATATTATGATAATGAACGTGGTCATTTCAAAACTTCATCAGATAAATTCGGAAATGAGTTTATGATATACACAAATGATGATTTCATTAATATTTTGTGGGATAATGGCGAATATATATTTAGTTTAAGTGGTGACATATCTGAATCAGAAATAATGGATATCTACTATTCTGTAAAATAGGAATTAATAGTGCATGGTGTGATACAGTACACTATTTTTATGCAATAATAATAAAAACAAGTACGTGCAATTGTGAAAACATACAAACTTATGTATTTCAATCAGCCATTTTCACTGCTTTTTCGGTTTATATAATTGAAAGCTGCTGAGTCCAATGAAGATATAAATATTTATTATGCACAATTATCCGTTGTAATAATTGTGTGATATGATAAAGTTAAATTACTCTGCAACAAAACTTAAAGAAAATTACACTTACATTGAGAAGGGACGTTTAATATGAAAAAGATCGTAAAAAGGATCGCAGCTATGGGTGCTGCTGTTATGATGATGAGTTCTATGGCTATTGGGGCGAGTGCGTATGAAGCCATAAAATACGGCAGAGCAGTTGGTGGTTCTGGCTCAAATGCTTATATTTCATGTTTTGTAACAGGAATAAGAACAAATTCAACTGTAGCTGGTCAAGCTTGGACTAGGACATCAAGTAACAATAACAATGTTTACAATCCAAATTGTAAATACAGCGGTTATGTTTATGCAAGTGCCTCTGTTGGTGGTACTGGTTGTGGATCATCTCACTCTGACACAGGTAAAATTGAGCATTCGTTTGGGTTAAAAGGTTGTACATCTTCAAAGTTAGTAAAAACTGTACATATTTATAATGATAAGGTACATGGCAATTACAGCACAACGCTTTCCGTTGATAGTCAATAATAGAACTTGAGTGTGAATTATGAAAACTAAAATTATTATCGCAACAGCCGCAGTTATAATTGCCGCAGTTGCAGTTACACTTTTCATTTCTCTTGGCACAAAATCCGATAAGGCGGTTTCTTCTGAAAAGGGACAACAAGAACTTTCTGCTTCTCCCACAAACCTTTTGTGTCCTGAAGCTTCTTCTACTGCATTTGCAAACAATTTTGTGTATTACAAAACCTATGACGGCATTGCAGAATATGATATCGAATCCGACAGCCTTGCAATGATAAAGGTCAAGCTTCAAGAGTATTCAAACTTGTCCTGCTATACCATATATGACGGCGTTATATACGCTGTAAGGTCAGTGTATAATTCTGCTACGCAAAAAGAAGATTACAGCATTGTCACAGTGGATTACAACAGCGGTGAAGTCACGGAAGTGTATTCTGCACCAAAGGACAGCATATTAGGCTGTATGTCTATGGACAAAGACGGAGATATCTATTTTGTTGAGGGCAAATACAAAAAGAGCGAGACCGACGAGAACGGATTCAGCACAGGCTATGCACTGTATAAATATGATATCAAAAGCTCTGACAAAAGCGAGATAACAAAAGCCAATACCTATTATATAAGCGACGGCAAGCTTTATTTTACAAGGCTTTGCCCAAAGACGGATACAGTCCGCCTATTTATAGCTCCACTTTCAGACCCTCAGAACGTCAAGGATACAGGCATTGATGTTGGCTCTCAGATAAGCGAAAATACGCCGTATATGTATTATCCGGCCGACGGAGATGTGTATTACTCTAATGGCAAAAACAAGCTGTATAGGTATAATGAGGATAATGAAAAAAGTGACACAGTTTGCACTTTTAAAGACAAATCTTTTGTAAGATATTTTCAGTATTTCAATAACACTATGATAGTGCTTGTTCGTGAGCCAAATGATAATGGCAAAATGTATCAGTATGTGCTTTATTATCTTGATAACGATAATAAACCGCAGAAGATAATTGATGATGCTAAGCTCAATGAAAAGTATTTTTACGGCTATGAGTATATCGACTATATGACGATATTCAATAACTGTGAGGATTATTTCCTTCTTTCGACCTATAATCCCGACGCTGATACAGCCGCTTATCTTGTGGATAAAGATTTTAAACTGCACAAGTTTATTTCAAACGGCGAATGGGATTATGATACATATGCGGAGATACAGTCAGAAATGTAAGAGCTTGATATTTGAGGTGTGACGATTTGAAACTTCTCAGATTTATGATAAGAAAAGATATGGCGAAGTCAGCTTTGATAAGCTTATTGCTGGCTTTGCTTTCCTGCGCCTTTTTGATATCTGTGCTCAGACCTTCTTATGCTTATGGCGAAAAATACATGACCTATCTTAAAGGCGGCTCGGAAACTGTAAGCCAAGACGCTCAAAAGCTTGCTGATGAGCAAAACGCTCTTAACAACGAGATAAACGACTATCAGAATAACCACAACACAGGCGGTGTAAAGCAGGCTGAATTGCCTGTGGAACTTGAGGAAAAGATAATAGATTTCTCTCAGAAAAATTCACAAGCAGGCGCAGGACTTGACAGTATGTTTTCTCTTATTGAGGGAGAGCTATATTCCCAGCAAAATGCTTTGAAGCTCATTTCCGAGCGTGTGCGAGGTTACAGCCGAAATGCAAGGCGTGGCGTTACTGATGAGTATTCTTTAAAGCTGTCAAACAAACTTATAGAAGACTATGATTCCGTTATAACAGCGCTTGAAAAATCTGATAAGATCATTGACACCAGAGCCGCTGACGGCTTTGAAAACTATATGTCATCTGAAATACTCATACCATTCGGTGTTTATCTGCTTCTTTTCAGCATTTTTTCATCAGAGATACAAAGCGGCAGGATAAAAAGCTTTGGAATAACCAAAACGGGCGTGAGGAAATTCTCACTTTTCAAGCTTTGTACCGGCTTTGTTGCTGTAATAATTCTTGTTTTGATAATTTACACTGTGGATATTATAACTCTTTTTATTTACGATACAAACGGCTTTAAACTTGATATGCCATTGCAATATCTGAGCGGTTTTGAACTAAGTTCGGCGAATATGAGCTTTGGCGGATATCTAGTTGCAGTATTTGCCGCAAAACTTGTTTATGCGCTTTTCACCGCAAGTATTGTTATGTTTCTTTCAATGCTTTGCAGAAAGACCATACTTGCAGGAGCGGTCTGCCTTGTGCCAATATTTGTACCATTATATCTGAAAACCACAAGTCTTTCCAATCCTGCCGTTGACATTTTAACAGGCAATTACACCAATATGCTCAATGAAACGGGTTATATGAATTTTTGGGGAATACCTGCACGAGAATACGTTGTTTATTTTGCTATTATGTTCATCATGACCGCAGTTTTTACTGCAGGGACATATCTTCTTGCTGAAAGGCAGGTGGGATAATGAAAAGTATGTATAGTTATCAGACTTCACGGCTTTTAAAGAAATTTTGGATGCTTTTTGTCATAGTGATAATTTTTTCAGCTTCCGCAAAATTCACAGTGTATCGGAGCTTTGATTCTTCAAATAATCTTACCTATATGAACAAAGAAACGGCTGAGATATACAATGAACTTATAGAAAATTCCGCAGACAAGACACTTGATCAATGTGATGAATACATAACGGAATATGAGATGAGAAGTTACGCAAGCGGTTATAATAATAACATTACAGCCGCCGTGAACAAATATAAAACAGAGCTTCGCAGTTGTTTTATGGTCGAAAGCATCAGAAGCTATGCACGCACAGGAAAAGGTCTAACAGACGCTAATATTCCCTCTGACCTTGTGAAAAACAGCCGACTTTACGCTGCCTTTTCAACACCGCAGGTGATAAATGACGAGCCGTTTTTGAAGTTTCTTGAATTGCAGGCGGTAGATATCATGCCTATATTTGTGCTTCTGCTTGTGGGTGTTTTTGTTGCGGACAGTTACGAAAAACGAATGGATCAGCAGATAAGGATATCTAAAAATTCGTCAGCGTTTTTTAAGTCACGGGAAATAATTTTATCGGCGGCGATATTTATAATGTTCACGCTGAGCTTTTTCGCCGACCTTATTTTAAGCGGAACTTTACAGCAGAGCGAATACAGCACCGCACCATTGCAAAGCGTATGGGAATTTGACCTTTCGCCTGTAATGCTCACTGTGAGAGGTACTATAATATGGCTATGTGTCACAAGGCTTATGTCGTTTTTTGCAACCTACAGCATTTTCGTGCTTGTGGCAAAGCAAGTGTGCTCGGTGAAAAAATATGTTATGCTGACCTCTGGGCTAATTGCGATAATGTCCGCCGCCGCACATTATGTGGGAGCACTTTCGCCTTATATGTTTGCGGCTGTCACAAGCGTAAATGGGCAGCTTAACAACCTTGACTATATGAGGGCTTTTGATTGTTCGGAAGCGGTAGCTGTATTAATATATCTTGCAGCGATTTTGAGCGGACTGACTGCATGGAGATACAGCGGATATTATGAAGGAAATTCTAAGGAGCGTTGCTGATATGAGTGTTTTAAGAGTAGAAAACTTATCAAAAAGATACGGCAAAAAGCAAGCGCTAAAGGGTATAACCTGCGAATTTCGCACGGGAATAAACGCATTGCTTGGACCGAATGGCGCAGGCAAGACCACCATAATGAACTGCATATCGGGCGTGATAAAAAAGTCGGGTGGCAGTGTGACCCTTGACGAGCAGGACGTTTTTGAAATGGGCGAAAAATATCGTGAAAAGCTGAGCTTTCAGTTTCAATATCAGCCATTTTATCCAAGCTACACCGCCCACGAATTTCTGAGATTTTCGGCGTTATTAAAAGGAATGCCCGAGCCGCTTATTGAGGACGAGATAAGACGTGTGCTGAGGCTTGTGAATCTGTCTGAAAATCTTGATGACAAGATAAAGTCATTTTCTGGCGGAATGAAACAGCGCCTTGCCATTGCACAGACTATCCTTAACTCCCCCGAGATACTGATTTTTGACGAGCCTTCTGCTGGTCTTGACCCATTCGAACGTGAGCAATTCAAGAGGATAATGGTGCGACTTAAAAAGGACAGCATTATAATAATTTCCACCCATATCGTTTCTGATATTGACACCATAACGGACGACCTGATCATACTTAACAAAGGCTCTGTTATCGCTAATGACAGCCCAGAGGCGCTTTTTGAGCATATAAGGGGTATGGTGTGGGATATTCCCAAAGAGGATATTGGTTTGCTGCCTATCGAGAACATTTATTATGAGGACACAAAGTCAAAGACCATATCAAAGACAAAGCCCACTCCAAACGCTGTTATAAGCGAGCCGACTATGAATGATCTTTATTTCTGCGGACAGCTTGACGGGGGAGTGTTTGAGTGAGGAGATAATTCAGATAATGATGTCAACTCTGAACGATAGTTGCCTCTTATCTTCAGTAATTAGACTTTGTCCTCTGCGAAAAAATTTGTAATGAAAGGATATAATATGCTAATAAACCACAACCAAAATATGCTTTGTCTTGATGAATTTGATATACTTGAACTGCGTGAAAATGCAGATGAGTGTGATTATCTTTTTGTTGTTTCGCCTAAAATTGAAACAAAGATATGCACTAAATAATGAACATTATACAGCTCTTAAGATAAGAGGTCACAAACATTTGTGCAAAGACTGTGGAAGTATTTTTGTTGACAGATTCAATACACTTGATCTTTGCTCAAAAATGACTAACAGACTTAGGTGCAAGATACAGCAATTATCATTAACAAAACCATTTAGGCATATTTTAAGAGACGGGAAAGGTTATTCATTTGAAATTCTAAGAGGAAAGGTTCTTTATGGTCAAGCCTATAAAATCAAAGCCATTTTTTTCGTATAATAAATTTTCGCCGACAATACACTATGTAACTGGTCCTTCGACCCGCTCGTCATTAAATATGATTCAAAATCTTATGGATTCGTACAAACAGATATCAGGAGCCGATATTGATAGGTTAAAATTAGGACTATTCTAAATAGAATAAGCTGCCACAGATTTTTCTGTAGCAGCTTATTTTTGTTTATGCTATTCATTCTTGCGAAGATATCCGTCATCATCATATTTCTTAGCTATATGCTGTGCAGCTTGCCAATCGTCCCATTTGTCTACAGCCTTATTCCAAAGTTTATCTATTTGCTTTAGCGGAACGTATTCCAAATTGCCATATATTATTTCCATTTCTCTTTTGGTATAATGTTGCGACCTGACTATATACCAAAAATCATCAAGATCGATCAAGTTTTACACCCTCTTTTTTTATTTAATGCAATACTATATTATATCATACTTTCTAAAAAAGTTTACATTTATCAACACGGAAGTTGAAATAGCCAAGTTCAGAGGATGCCGCTTCTTATCTTATTTCTCATTCCAGTACTTATCCACATACTTTTCTGCATCTTCCTGTGCCAGCTCATACTGTTTCAGCACAAGTGAGATAGTCTGTTCTTTTGTTTGGCCTAGTTCTCGAGCAATTAAAACAGCCCCTCTAACGCCTTCTTCAAAACCTTCGTCATGGATACACTTTTCATCACGTTCACTAAAACTTGTAATACACAAAAGTTCCACCTCCGATTTGTTTTTTCTGAGAAATCTCTTTATTGCAAAGCTTTCAGGCATTTCAGTGATAGCTATATCCACAGCTTCTTTTATACCCATTTCTTTGCTTAGAGTTCTAACTTTTTCTACAAACCATGAATAGTTCATCAATGGTTTGCACGCATTAAACAGTTCTTCGTTGTTGCCCATATTAATATTAAGCATTAAAACCGAAAGTTCTATATCCGACTCTTTTTCAAAGCTGTCAGATAGTTTGAGAACTTTTCTTTCTTACTGATAATCTGTTCCATTGTAGAAACAAATACATTTTGGCGTAGGCAGTTTAAATCTTTTTCTTGAATATAGGCTCAGCCCATTGTTTTCAATATACGCTGAAAAAAGCATTCCAGCATATATAAGAGCCCTGACCGGCATATTAGGATTGTACGTAGATTGTTGTTCGTACAAATTAATATATCCGCTGATCAAGAACGATACATCGTTTTTTTCTCTTCACATATATTACATCATCGATAGTAGTATATGTTATCTCATTTGGGTCTGTATAATCAGACCCGTTTACTGCATTGAACAGTTCCAACGTCCATTGCTTGTTTTCTTCGTTGCCAAATATATAGCAGAACAGCTTATATTTAACCTCTCGGTTCACGCTTGCAGTGTCCATTTAGGGAGCACTCCTTTCTGTTATTATACCTCTTCGCAGAGGCTTATGTCAAGTCTATTTTTCCTCTGTTGCTGACCTCAACAAAAGAAAAAGGTCAACAAAAAAGAGAGCATCTTATATTTAACCATATATAGCAAGAAGTCCCCCACCTCTTAGGTGGTGGATGAATTGCCTCTCTACGATACTTGACCAAACTTGAGAAAAATGCTATACTGAAATCAGTCGAATGAAAGAGAAAGGCTGAAAAACTATGGAATTAGACAACAACGCACATTCAATATTTTTGTTGCACTATTATTTAGTGCTTGTAGTAAAATATCGTAGACAGGTTTTTTATGATGAGATATCAAAACGATCAAAAGAGATATTTGAGTATATATCACCAAAATACAATATTACTTTGCAGGAATGAAACCATGATAAGGACCATGTACATATATTATTCAAAGCACATCCCAACTCGGAAATCAGCAAATTCATAAACGCATATAAAAGTGCAAGCAGTAGACTTCTGAAAAAAGAATTTCCGCAAATACGCCAAAAACTTTGGAAAGAATATTTCTGGAGTCAGAGCTTTTGTTTGCTAACAACAGGTGGAGCATCGATTGAAGTGATAAAGAAATATATCGAAAGCCAAGGACAAAAAAACCGAAAAAGGAAGTGAAATCATGGCGAACAAGGCATACAAATTCAGAATATATCCAAACACAGAACAGCGGGTCTTGTTTGCTAAGACTTTTGGCTGCGTTCGATTTGTATACAATCGCATGTTGGCGGATAAAATTAAGTATTATGAAAAAACCAGAAAAAAGTTGAATAATACACCCGCTCAATACAAAAAAGAATTTGAATGGCTGAAAGAAGTAGACAGCCTTTCACTAGCAAATGCTCAAATGAATTTGCAGACAGCGTACAACAATTTTTTTAGAAGTCCTAAAATTGGTTTTCCGAAATTCAAATCCAAGAAATCTAACCGCAAGAGTTATACAACAAATTGCATAAACGGAAATATTTTGATGGAGAATGGTTATCTGAAACTTCCGAAAATCGGCTTTGTTAAGCTGAAACAGCATAGGCAAATTCCATCTGATTACAAGCTGAAATCTGTTACAGTTAGCCAAACTCCAAGCGGAAAGTATTATGCAAGCGTTCTTTTTGAGTACGAAAGTCAAGTACAAGAAAAAGAGCCTCATAATTTCTTGGGTTTAGATTTTTCCATGCACGAGTTGTACAAGGATTGCAATGGAAATGAACCATCATATCCAAGATACTACAGACAGGCGGAGAAGAAACTAAAACATGAACAACGCAAGTTGTCCCTTATGCAAAAAGGCTCTAAGAATCGAGGTAAACAACGTGTTAGAGTTGCAAGACTACATGAAAAAGTAGCCAATCAGCGTAAGGATTTTTTGCACAAACAATCAAGGCAGATAGCCAATGCTTATGATTGCGTATGCATAGAAAACCTGGATATGAAAGCAATGTCACAGGCTCTGCATTTCGGCAAATCTGTTTCGGACAACGGTTGGGGAATGTTCACAACGTTCTTACAATACAAACTTGAAGAACAAGGCAAAAAGCTTGTTAAGATAGACAAATTCTTTGCAAGCAGTCAGATTTGCTCGTGCTGTGGTTACAAAAATCCCGAAACAAAAAATCTTGCGGTTAGAGTATGGGATTGTCCAGAATGTGGCACACATCACGATCGAGATGTGAACGCTGCAATCAATATCAGAAACGAGGGCATGCAAATCGTTTTCGCATAATGATAGATCAAAAACCGTGGGACACACGGGGTTAGCTCGCTTATGCTTAGTACATTAGTACTATCGAACGAGAACCTACTGCTTGCTTTTGCAAGAGGAAGCCCCCACCTCTTCTGGTGGGGGAGGATGTCACTGCCCGAAAAATCAAAGTTTGTTAAATTCGAGCACTCTGAAAAACAATAGGCAGGAATCACATCACATTTGCAATTCCATTTGACTGAACTTAGTTTTTCACAGCTATAAAAGGGGCGTCCTCTATTTTCCTTATATTTTCACCGATTTTTATATCAGTAAAATCTCAAAATGGAAAAATGAAATCAATGAAAACACTTATAGCCTCTGATAGGTATGAAGATATAAGTTTTGGTATAAAATTAAACAATGGAAATATAGGGCATGATAGCGATGTATATAACTTTCCATATTTCTGTTCTTTTCTCGTTAAGTCTTTTCTTAAACAAACATTTTGATTTTTCACAAACAAAGTATAGACATTTTATGCGAAATGTAATATTCTTATATTATTTCCATTGTTAATATTGCACTTTGACAAATGTTGTCGAAACGATCAGACACTCTGATTATCCCCAAAGAATGCCTGCTTTGTTTTTTTGCAATGAGATTGATTTTTCTGTATAATGGGCATACTATAGATAATAAATGTTAAAGTTACACGAATGTAAAAACAAAATATTTGTTTTTACGCTGACTTTTTTTAATCGATTGTATTATAATAATATTGAAAGGAGCTGATAATCGGTGATTAAAGTTTTAAAAATATCTGCCGAAGGTCTTCCACTATACGATGGAAAATGTGAAATCAACTTTATCAACACACAAAGAACGACCCTGAATGATACCGAAGGAATGTTTAAGCTTTCTTCCTCAAACGCTAACAGGCTGTATACAAATAATATAGAAAGTTTTTTTGGAATCAATGCTTCCGGAAAGACCACAATTTTAAGGCTTATTTCTTTTGTTTTTTCTGTTTTAAACAACGAGCAAATAAATAATATAAAATACTGTGGAATACTTGGGGAAGGCAACGAGCAGAATGAGATTGTTTTTGATATTGTATTTGCGAACTGCGATACTGTAAATCTGCTGCACACAGTTATTAAATATGCAGATGAACACTATATAATAACTGAGGAATATATTAAGTTTAGGAAGTTGCTCGCATCTGACAACAAAACAAGCATCTTTGACTTTTCTTCGGCAACAACGATAATGAAAAGGAAAGATGATGAACAATACCTAGTAGACGATATGAGCATTATCGTGGGATACAAAAAAGCAGAAAAAACAACGATCGTATTTACTGATATGTTTGAAATCACAAATATAAACAGGCTCAAACTCTTAAAAGAATATCCTCTAAGCGTTCTATCTTATTTTGATTCCAAGATAGAATATATTAATACTAGTGAAATCAACGGAAAAACGGTTATATATCTTAAGTTCCGAGGAGAAAAAGAGAAAATCCTATATGATCTTGCAGAGCTCAATACCTATTTATCTTCAGGAACGATAAAAGGAATAAATGTCTTTGGAAGAGCTATATCTCTTTTTGAAACTGGAGGATATCTTATAATCGATGACCTAGAGAATCACTTCAATCATGAGATCGTATCAACGCTGATAAGATTTTTCACGAACAAAAAAGTAAATCCACATGGAGCAACCCTTATTTTCTCCACACATTACTCCGAACTCCTAGAACGCATAAAAAGAAATGACTGCATTTATATTGTGGAAAACAAAGATAAAATCACAATAACTCCATTAAATGAACGAATGCAGAGAAATGATGAAAATAAAGTGCAATCGTTTAAAAGTGGGCTCATAGGCAATACTGCTCCTTCATATGGAGCATATATCCAGCTCAAAAAAAGTATCATAAATAAGGTGGAGACAAAACCATGACAGAAGAAGTATATATAGCCTGCATCTGTGAAGGAGCTGCAGAAGAAGCTATAATTGATATTTTACTTGATAATGATAAACTTATATTTTCAAGAAAAGATATGATTGAAGAGGATCCCATAAGATGCAGGGGCGCAAAAAACTTTGAATGAGAATACTTGAATAAAAGTTTTTCAAAGAAAATAAGGATATGCCGCATACTTGATACAAAATGAGAAACAAAATAATTTAGTTTGGGGCGTAGAAATGTCAGTTGAGGATGCAAAAATCGTATTTGCTGATGATCACAAACGCATAATCGGAAATGTGTTTAAACTCGCTTAATGCTTGACAAACTCTTAAATTTTAGTCCGCTCAAGAGGATTGTAAAGGCACGTCATATTCGGCGTGCCTTTATTGCGTTTGTTCAAATTTACTATATTATAATATGGTGTTCTATACAATCTGAACAAATTTCTTTGAAGAACTTATTTTGTAAGCTTTAAATTTGACTATTGAATAAAAATACGTTATAATCAGCATATAGAGAAAAACACAATAACGTTCTATATAAAATATTGCTTTATAGCAGAAAGGGGTAAAAATACTATGAAAAAAATTAATATTAAAAGATTTATAGCAGGCATTATGGCAACTTTAGTTGTTATGTCTTCTAATTCTATTACTTCATTTGCGCTTGACGACTATTACTATGGTACTGATGAAAAAACTTTCATTGAAAATCTTGATACAAGTCTGGACACATGGGGAAAAGTTCGTTCAATAGCATATTATGTCGCAGCCAAAGATGATGCAAAGGAAAACTGTCAAGTAGCATCAAATTATATGCTTAATATGTGTGAAGCTGCGGGCATACATTGTTCTTTTAGGCAGAGTGCAAGAGAAGACAGCTATGTTTCACAGGATCACGTTAATAATGTTGTAGACGTTGATGGCACCCCATATATCGTTGATACTAATGTGTATCCGCCTGTTATGACAGCCTGCAAAAATTACAAGAGATTTTATGGTGGGACTGGTTTTTCAGACGGCAAATACGTCTACAGAATAGACAGTGACGGCATATGCAGCATCGATGAATGTCTCCTTTGGAATGCTTCGGATATTACTTTTCCAACCGAAACAGTAAATCCGCTTACGGGAGCAACGGTTAAAATTACGGCAATAGAGCAACCTGAATTTGTTACTAAAGACGCAGTAAGGAGCGTTTTATTGTCTTGCAAATCTTAAATCAGTAACTTTAAATAGCAATATTATCTCCATTCCAGATTACTGTTTTTATGGTTGTGAAAGTCTTACAGATGTTAACCTTGAAAACATTTTGAACTACGGAAGTAGTTGTTTTGAAAGAACCCTCATTGAAACTGTTCAGCCAAATTCCAAAGCTACATTTGCGGATGCAACTTTTTGTCACATGCCAAAGTTACGAAGTGTAGTGCTACCGGATGGAATCACTACACTTACAGAAGCCATGTTTTCTATTTGTCCTAGCCTTACATCTATAGTAATTCCATCTTCTGTAACAACATTTAAAAAATCAGTGTTCTATAATTGTAATAATCTTGTTGTTACAATCCCGGATACCGTAACAACGCTTGGAGCCTCAAGCTTAAATGGAACAAAAATGGTCTACTGCACATCCAACAGTGCCTGTGCTAAGTATTGTGAAGAAAACGGCGTAAAGTATAAGCTAACAGACGTTGCCCCACCGAATGCAAATGATTTTGAGGTAACTCTTTCTGAAAACTCTTTTACATACAGTGGAGCAGAGCATAAGCCAGTTGCCAAGGCCACATATAAGGGCAAGAAAATATACGGCCGCCCGGCTACTTCAAGCGGAGACGCATATGATTTCGAGTATTCTTATGAGAATAATGTAGAAGCGGGAACTGCATATGTCCTGGTTACGGGTCTTAATGATTACACGGGAACAAAAAAAGTTCCATTTACGATCGAACCTCTCACTCTCACCAGCAAGAGCTCAAGAATAAACTTCGCCGACGGTTCAATGGGACAGTATAAATGTACCGGCTCAGAGATAAAGCCAAAGATCAATGTATTTGAGAATGACCATGATACACGTCTGACTGATGGCAAGGATTATACAGTATCCTACTCGGATAACATAAATGTAGGAACAGGAACTATAAAAGTAACCTTTATGGGTAACTATACAGGTTCCATTTCCAAAACATTTAAAATAACCCCAGCTCATCAGCACACATTTGGCTCTTGGAAAATAACAAAGGTCCCTACTTGCACAACTGACGGAGAGCAGAAGAGAAGCTGTACAGGTAAGGACTGCGGCCATTATACCGAAACAGCAACGATTCCAGCTAAGGGACATTCATATAAGATAACAAGTGAAGCCAATCCTTGCACCGGTGGTAAGGTAACATATACTTGTTCAAAGTGTGGTGACTCATATACAGAAGACGTTGCAGCTCAGGGACATAAGTATGTTGATACGGTTGTTGCGCCAACTTGCACAACTGGCGGATATACACTTCACACCTGTTCCGTATGTAAAAAATCATACAAGGATAACGAAACTCAGCCAACCGGTCACAAGTATATAACTAATACAGTTGAAGCTACTTGTGAGACAGACGGATATACTGAAAAAAAGTGTTCTAATTGCGATTATTATACAAAAACCATTATTCCTAAGAAGGGACACACTCCTTCTTCCGAATGGACAGTAATAAAGCAGACTACTTGCGCTGAAGCTGGTGAGCAGGTAAGATACTGTACGACCTGCAACAAGATCATTGAAAGAAAATCCATAGATAAGCTTGCTCATACACCTGCAGACGAATGGATAATAACAAAACAGCCAACTTGTGCTGAATCCGGTGAACAGGTAAGATACTGTACGATCTGTGGAAATGTCGCTGAAAAGCAGGAGATAACAAAGCTTCCTCATACGCCAAGTGATTGGATAATCGATAAGGAAGCGGCTCCTGGTATAGCTGGCTCCATGCATACAGAGTGTACGGTATGCCATACAAGGCTTGAAACGGCAACAATTCCTGCACTTGCTAGAATAGATATAAGTGGAGCAGACGCTACACTTTCAACGTCAATATATGAATATGGCGGTGGATATATGAAGCCTGGTGTTGTAGTAAAGCTAAACGATACATTGCTTGTCGCAGGTAAGGATTATACGGTATCATATATCAATAATAAGAAGATCGGTACGGCAACCGTGATCGTTAACGGAATTGTACAGTATACCGGTTCTGTTTCAAAGACCTTTACTATAAATCCCGCAAAGCAGAACATTCAGAAGCTTGAAACAAGATACGGCGGTTTCTTTGTGGACTGGGCTCAAAAGGGAAGTGCTACTGGTTATGAAATTCAGTATGCGACAAACTATGGCTTTACAAACGCTGAAACAAAGAGACTTACGGCAAATAAGCCGGATACAGTCACAATAAGCGGTCTTTATCGTGGACGCAATTACTTTGTAAGAGTACGTTCTTACACTATTGTAAGAGGTTCTACATACTATGGGGAATGGTCTCCTATAAAGAACGTGGTAACAGCGTCCAAGAATATGTCTTCTGTGTCTATCTCAAATATTTCTACCAAGAGTTTTACCGGTAAGGCTATTGCACAGTCAGCAAAGCTCAAGTATAAAAGAAGCACACTAAAAAACGGCAGAGATTACACGGTTTCATACAGCAGCAATAAGAATGTTGGCACAGCTACTATTAAGTTTACTGGCAAGGGCTCATATGGCGGTGTTGTAACTAAGACCTTTAAGATAAACCCTGCAAAGCAGAATATACAGAAGCTTAAGTCAAAGAGCAGATCATTCTTTATCGACTGGGCTCAAAAGGGAAGTGCTACTGGTTATGAAATTCAGTATGCGACAAATTCCAAGTTCAGAGGAGCTAAAAAGGTAACTGTTACAAACAACAAGACCGATAAAAAGACCATTTCCAAGCTGAGTGGCAAGAAAAAGTATTACGTTCGTGTAAGGTCCTACACAACTGTAAAGGGTAAAAAGTACTATGGTGCATGGTCCTCTACAAAGAGCGTAACTACTAAGAAATAACGCTTATTTCCTAATATTCTCCTTTATTATATTTTTTGAGGGTATGAGTTTTCGAGCTCATACCCATTTTTCTTTATATATAAAGAAAAGCGGCACCCTCTTTTCAGAGAATGCCGTTTCTTATCTTATTTTTCATTCCAGTATATTTTTAGATAGTTTTTTCAGTTTCACTACAAAAAACTACGCAAGATATTTTTTAGTGTGTTCTGTCTGCTTAAATAGAAGTCTGCCATCAGGCAATCTCTTGATATAAAGAACAAGAGGCATAGGTGTTTCGTCAAGCAATCCCAACCCTTTTCTAACGCTTTCACTATCGGGGTCAAAATACTGTAAAAACAGATCGTCTTTACCCCAGCATTGAGAAAGACTCTTTGCTTTTTCAAAGCTATATCCATTTTTGTCGCAAAAGTTTTTTATTTCCTGTGACCAGTCGTCAAATCTCTTACACATAGTATCACCCTTTCTCAAACGTGCGGAAAATTCCTTTGGAATCATAGATAACGCTACTGTTCTGTGAGAAGCATTTCAGTATCTCTTTATCACCTGTTGACGGCATCATAACTTTTATATCTATCCCGGGGTGCGTATGACCACTCCAACGATAGCCATGAGCTGCAAGTTTTTTAGCCTGTTCGATATCAAGATTTACCATTAAGGAATTACCACGAATTATGAGTCTATCCTTGCCCTTTGTGAACAATGCAAACTCATCTCCTGTGTGAGCAGTCAACGCCGAAATATCAGCCATATTAACGCTTTTCTTATCGACTATTACTTTGCTGCCAAACTCAGAAAGCTTTTCGAGTAGATCCTTTTGGCGATTATTAAGCTCAATACCAAAAGTAAGAACAGCGTTTGGATTGCCCTTACCTGTATGTTTCTGCTCAATAGGCAATTCAATAGTTTTTTCTATTGAATTTATCATTATATTTTCAACTACCTTTCTATCATTATACCTCTTTTCAAAGGATTCTGTCAAGTTTATTTTTCCTCTGTTGCTGACCTCAACATAAGAAAAAAGGTCAACAAAAAAGAGAGCATCTTATATTTAAGACACTCTCTACTGAAGACATATTAACTTCTACTTATATTATATCGCATATCCGAATGACGCAGTATAATAAAACTTGACAAGTTACAATCAAAAGCCCATAAAAAAAGCCCCTCGGCTAACCACCGAGGGACTTTCATTTATGTCAGAAAGATTACTTTGTCATTGCTGCAACTTCGTCAGCGAAGTTCTCTTCCTTCTTCTCTACGCCTTCGCCTCTCTCGAAACGAACGTACTCAACAACGTCGATCTTGCCGCCAAGCTTCTTAGCTACAGACTCAACGTACTTGCCAACAGATACCTTATCATCCTTAACGAATGCCTGCTCAAGGAGGCAGTTCTCAGAATAGTATTTGCCGATCTTACCGTCGATGATCTTGTGCTTAACCTGCTCAGGCTTGTTAGCCATCTTAGGATCCTCAGCCATCTGAGCCAGCATGATCTCTCTCTCCTTGTCAAGAGCGTCAGCAGGAACAGCCTCTCTGTTCAGATATGCAGGATTCATAGCTGCAACCTGAAGTGCACAGTCCTTACCAGCAGCAAGGAGCTCAGCATTGTCAGCTGCAATGTCAGAATCAAGCTTTACCATAACGCCGATGCTGCCTGCACCGTGAACGTAAGGAACAAGAATGCCTTCCATTCTCTTGAATCTTCTGATTACCATGTTCTCTCTGATCTTGATGAACAGATCCTGAAGTGTCTCTTCAACTGTCTTGTCACCACCGCTGATCTTTGTTGCCTTAAGTGCGTCAACGTCAGCAGGGTTTGTCTCGATTATTGTATCAGCAACTGCTGCAACGAAAGCCTTGAACTCATCATTGTTAGCAGCAAAGTCTGTTTCGATGTTTACTTCAAGAACGCAGCCTACGTTGCCCTTAACTACAGCTGTGCAGATACCCTCTGCTGCAACTCTGCCGCTCTTCTTAGCCTGTGTAGCAAGTCCCTTTTCACGGAGAAGTGTTACTGCCTTTTCCATATCGCCGTCAGCTTCTACAAGAGCCTTCTTGCAGTCCATCATGCCAACGCCTGTTGCTGTCATAAGTTCTTTGATCTCTGCTACGGATACCTTACCCATTATTATTCCTCCTAGTGTTTTATATCGAAATAGGCAGACAAATATACTATAAATGTCTGCCTGAAATTTCAGCTCTTATTCAGCAGCCTCGTCAGCTTCTTCCACCTTATCTGCCTCTTCAGCGGACTCAGCGTCCTCACCCTGTCTGCCTTCGATTATAGCGTTAGCCATGCAACCAGCGATAAGCTTAACTGCTCTGATAGCGTCATCGTTACCTGGGATAACATAATCAACATCGTCAGGATCGCAGTTTGTGTCAACGATAGCTACTACAGGTATGCCAAGCTTCTTAGCCTCTGCTACAGCGATCTTTTCCTTTCTTGGGTCAACAACGAAAAGTGCGCCTGGAAGCTTCTTCATGTTCTTGATACCGCCCATGAATTTTTCAAGCTTTTCTATCTCAAGCTTCAGCTTAACAACTTCCTTCTTAGGGAGAAGGTCGAATGTGCCGTCCTCTTCCATTGTGTGGAGCTGCTCAAGTCTCTTGATTCTCTGCTGGATCGTCTTGTAGTTTGTCATCATACCGCCGAGCCATCTTGCATTTACATAATGTGCATTAGCTCTCAGTGCTTCTTCTTTGATAGAATCTCCAGCCTGCTTCTTTGTACCTACGAAAAGTACCTCTTCGCCATTAGCTGAGATGTCACGGATAAACATATAAGCTTCTTCAAGCTTCTTAACGGTCTTCTGAAGATCGATGATGTAAATTCCGTTTCTTTCTGTGAAAATGTATGGAGCCATTTTAGGGTTCCATCTTCTTGTCTGGTGACCAAAGTGTACACCAGCTTCAAGAAGCTGCTTCATTGATACTACTCCCATTGTAGTAACCTCCTGTTTGGTTTTAGATTTCTGCTTTTGCAGATGTTTTTATCCTCCGGACGGCTTTACTTGCTTTCACCTGTCTTATGGCAGGACCAACGGCAAAAACCTGTCCGTGCGAATTGCTTTAATATTATATCATATTTTCTATTTCATTTCAAGAGTTTACGACAATTTATTTTAACAAATTTTCGATTTTTACAGTTCTGCTCTTTGTACATACTGCACTATCGTTGAATTTTACAAGTATGGTATCTTCACCGATAAGCTCGATATCCGAGCATTTTATGATAATATCCTCATCTCTGCCCATGATACCGAAAGCCCTTGGTTTGCCATAGACGATCAGTGAAACTATATTCGCTCCCTGAGTATCCATTTCTATATCATCAACATAGCCTATTTTCAGTCCTGTTCGCATATTGACGACCTCTTTATTTCGTAAGCTTGAAAAACTACATATCATGAAATCTTCCCCTTTCAAAAAAAGTGCATACCCTTTATAATAGGTATGCACTTTGGGGATCGTCCTATGTATGATCGTTTTTGTTTTTGTAATACATCTCCAACTGATCGTTATACAAATGCTTTATATATAAAGCTATGGTGTTTATGTACATTGCATTTGTAGGCTTTGTTCCGTTAGCAAGGCAACTTTCAAAAAGCATTTGCTTATCCACAGGCTTCATTTTTTCCCAGCCTGAAACTATAGCACTTCTTGTTGAGCGTTCAATAGCCGCAGCGTTTTTTCCGTACTGTTTTTAAATGTCCTTATAAAGTTCGCCTATTTGTACTTTATTACCGTTATATTTGAATATAATAAGGAATATCATGTAGTAGATATGGTCATATCCTGAATGCTTGCGGTTTATGCCCGTTGATGTTATGATCCTGTGTATCTCCTTTGAAATATTCTGTTTAAGGATATCAGGATCGACAGGTATCCTTTTTAGCTTGTCAAGCATATAGTGGCATACGTTCTTAGCGTCGTATGGCATAAGTATGTGCAGAATATCATCATAATCGAGAAGAATACGGATCGTTTCTGTGTCATCATAAGTGTAGATGTTATATATTATGGGATGAATGTCATCTTCGTGAAGTATCTCACGAAAATGCAGAAGCTTTTTATATCCCAGCCTACAGCAGTCAATAACGATAACGTCAGGAGTATATTTTACAGCACCTATCTCAAGCTCTATTTCAGTATCACCGCATATATGGACCTTTGTACCATTGCGTTTCAGTTCCTCGGTCAACAGTTTATGCTGGCCGTCATATGACTCGGAAATAAGGACCGAATAATCAGTCAGCATACACTTCAACTCCCTTATGACGATTTAACATAATAACTCATATATATATTATATCAAATTTTTTGACTACAAGCAACTTTAATGGCACATTATTAATCAAATTGTTTCAAAAACGTGACCTTAATGTAATTGTATATAACAAAAATATTCATAAATGTCGATTTAACGTATTGCGACAGACGTTAGATACTTTTCTTGATGTGTTCCAATGCACCTTTTTCAAGCCGTGATACCTGTGCCTGAGAGATGCCAATATTTTTTGCTACCTCCACCTGAGTTTGTCCTTTGAAAAAGCGCAGGAAGAGTATATTACGTTCACGAGGCTGAAGCTCGCTCATGGCTTGCTTCAATGAAAGCTCTTCAAGCCAGCTTTTATCGTCACAGTTGTCGCTCACCTGATCCAATACATAAAGAGCATCGCCGTTGTCAGAATACACAGGCTCATAGAGTGAGACCGGGTCGGTTATGGCTTCAAGGGCAATGACCACCTGACTAGGCTTTTCGGTGATAGTGTCTGCTATCTGCTCAACAGTAGGCTCTTTCTGGTTTTCACATATGAGCTGTTCTTTCGCCTGCATTGCTTTATAAGCAAGGTCACGGAGAGAACGGCTCACCCTCATGGGTTGAAAATCACGAAGAAATCTTCTAAGCTCTCCTGCTATCATAGGCACAGCGTAGGTAGAAAACTTCACATCAAGAGAGGTATCGAAATTATCTATCGCCTTGATAAGCCCCACAACACCAACCTGAAAAAGATCGTCAGGGGAGTCGCTTCGGCTCACAAACTTCTGCAAAACGCTCAGCACGAGCCTGAGATTGCCGTTTATAAGCTCCTCACGGGCTTTCTTGTCACCTGAATGTGCTTTTTTCAAAAGCTCCAGCTTTTCCGACTCTTTCAGAGTTTTAAGCTCATTGGTGTTCACTCCGCTTATCTCAACTTTATTGTACTGCATCGCACGCTCCTGTTAAAAAGCAGCATTTTATGCTGCCGTGATAATATAATTATTACCTTTCGATCAGGAACTATACAGATATTTTTCAGGAAAATCTGACCATAAAAAAATGCAGAGCCGTGTGACTCTGCATTAGTTCTATTCTTTTCTGTCGCTCTTGCGCTGATAGTAGACCGCAAGTATCGCTGTTATTATGGCTGATATGCAAAATGCCAGCAGAAGCTTGTTGGATATTTTTCTGTTTATGAAATTCATTGTAGGGTTGAGTATATCCAATATCCAGAATACAATGAACATTCCCGCAAGTATTATCGTGATATGTGGGAGAATTTTGCTTAGTCTTTTCATTTTTATCCTCCTATATAGATAATGTCGCTGAGGTCACGTCCACCGCCGTCAGGAGCATTCACAATGCTGTTGTTGAAGTACATCATAGCGGACTTTCCACCGTCAAGATTGAACGCAGACATACAGCCCTCATCGCTCATGATAGCCGCAAGCTCGCTGAGAGTTGCGCCCTTTGAGTAGCCTTCGTTTCTGCCGTCAACTGTCACGAAAATATAGTGGCCTGCCGACACACAGCCGATAGCTGAACGTGGATTTGAACTGTTGAGATATTTTGTTGTGTTGAACGTTTCAAGAACGTTGCCACTTCCGTCAAGAAGTGCAGGACCAAAGTTCCAAGCCTGCCATGCACCTTTTGCTATAACAGCGTCGCTGTCATATTCAGACGGGGAGTAGGTCTGCATTGTGCCGTCTGTAAACAGCACGCACGCGTCTGCGTCGTTGACATCATCACGGTATTTTATACCGTTTCTTATAACGATACTGCGTTCTGAATTACCATAGAAATCACCGTTTATGGCGAAAAGAGCGTTGTTTTCCACCGCCATACTGAATACTGAGTCCTTGATGTTCTTACCGAATTCTCCGTCTGCAAAGGCGGCTTTTATCTCGCTTGTGCTTGTGACATAAACATCAGCCACAAAATAGGTTATCTTGTTGCTGCCCTCGCCGATAGATTTTTTGTATACTGTCACCTGAGCATTGTCAGTTGAAGCCGAACCAAGCTCCTCAGAGGTTATGGCACCGTTTGTTATACTGCTTATAGCGTTTTGGTCTGAACGATAGTCGGCAGTGTCCTGATTGCCCCAGTTTCTGTGGTTCGTCTGCTCAGTACGCAGTGTGGTTGTAGCCTTTTCTGCCTGCGGAGCTGTTGTGGTAACTGCAGGCTCGCTATCGTCCTGTGCTGTGCCTTCTTTCTGCGAGTTGTCAGTCGCATTTGGCAGGGTGAAGCTTCCCTCTGCGGAGCTGTCAACTGTTGCGATCACTTCTCCCTTTACTCCTGAACTTTGCGGCATAACGTAGTCAAAAAGCATGAACACGCCTATCGCTGCCGCTGTAAGCACGACGTCTGTTATGACCATTGCCCAAACAGGCATTGGCTTTTTTGTCTTATTCGTCAAATTTTCTTTCCCTCTTTCTGAAAACAAAACTTTTTTGCGCCGCCCAGCTTATAAAGAAAAGCAGCACTTCTATAAGTATTTTGCTGATATATTTGTTGTGTATGAGATATTTCACACATAGCTCTAGCATTATTGTGTTTGCAGCTAGTATGAATGCGGCAAGCAGAAAGTATTTTGCGGCTGTCTTTGCAATGCCTTCCTTATTTTTAAAGACGAATTTTTTGTTCATGGAAAAGTTGAAAATGGAGCTTATCACTCTTGCGCATATGTTAGAAAACGCTACGCTCCCGCTTATCATTGCGAAAATGCTGTAGAAAATATAGTCCACGCAGAAGCTAAGAAGTGATGAGCATGAGAATTTCAGTATATCCTTGTATATCCTCCATGAGTCTTTGATAGGATTAAAATGTGATGACTCGTTTTTGCCAAGGTAAACTGTTTCGATAGGCACTTCATAGAATCTTATGCCTTCTCTTGCACATTCAAGTAGCATATTCATCTCAAACTCATATCTGTCACCGTTTACCGACAGCATAAAAGGTATGAGCTTTGAGGAAAAGCCACGCAAGCCCGTCTGCGTGTCGCTTACCTTTACTCCTGCGGCAAATGAGAAAACGAATTTTGTGATGTTGTTGCCGAATTTGCTTCGCAGCGGTATCTTTCCTGAAAATCTGCGACAACCCATAATAAGCTTGTCAGGGGAGCTTTTCAGGGCTTCCGACACCCTTATTATATCCTCCACCTTGTGCTGTCCGTCTGCGTCTGCAATGACGATGCCCACAGTGTCGGCTTCATGTTCTTTTATGTATTCAAGTGCGGTTTTTATGCCACGCCCCTTGCCTTTGTTTACCTCATGGGTGAGTACTATGGCTTTTTTTGCGGCTTCGGCAAAAATCGGCAGCTTATCCTTGCCGCTGCCGTCATTAATGACAATTATATGAAAATCGGTCAATGAAGATATATCGTCAATAACAGCCAGCATTTTTTCATCAGGCTCATAAGCGGGTATCACCGCATAAAATCTATCTATCGCCAAGATATCTTCTCCTTTCATTTATCGTATGGTCTAAGTATATCACATATGCTTTAAAAATACAATAAAACTTCTGAAGAATTTATACATAGTTTATCTGTCGAAATTTTGCGAAAATGAAATTGTGTCAGTATTATTGACAAAATAATAAAAATGTCGTATAATAAAAGATACAATAAAAAATGTACAAATTAATTCAGCAAACGGAGGATTTGATTTCATGGAATATAGAGTTCTTGAAACACGTTCAGCCGATATTCTCACTAAGTACTACAGTAACGAGGTGGACAGTTTTCTTAATGCCTGTCATGAAGACATTCTGTGGATAGGTCCTGCTGAGAAGCATATGATACGCACCAGAAAGGCGCTTGTTGATGCTTTTTCGCAAGAAGAACACAAGCTTGAATTTGTGCTCAGCGACCTAAAGGTGTTTTCCATAGGTCTTACTGAAAGGTCCTGCGAGGTCATAATGTTTTTCATTTTGGATACGATTTGGCCTGACAGCAGTGTTGGGAGAGCAGATCAAAGGATACAGTTTTCATGGGTGAGTGAGAACGGCGAGGAAAAAATAAAGCTTTGTCACATTTCCAATGCCATTAAATATGATGAACGTGACAGGATATATCCTGTACATTATGAAGAAATATACAAGAAAAATGTATGTTCAGGTGAAAGGCGTACAAAGAGAGTGATAGTAAATGGCGTAGACAGGGCGCTTGTTTTTCTGGATAGGTCATGGATAGCTTATGTGGAAAGCAGTGGCAGTCACTGTGTCATATATACCATTGACGGCTCATTTGAATCAGTGCAGAGTCTTAAGGTGTTTGAAAGACGATATAGGGATATGTTTGTGCGCTGTCATGAAAATTATCTTGTAAATCCTGAATATGTAAGCCGTATAAGCCGTTACAGAATAGAACTTACATATGGCAAGGTGATCCCTATTTCTGAGAAGAATTATACTGCTGTGAAAACAAAATTATCCCATATAACATAAAAACTGGTGAACATTTTGCGTGTTCGCCAGTCTTTTAATCAGCATATTTTTTCTAAATTTCGCCGTATGGATTTTATTATCCGCTTTTCAAGTCTTGATATGTATGATTGGGATATACCGACTTCATCAGCGACCTGCTTCTGGGTCATTTCTTTTTTGCCTGAGAGCCCGAATCGCATTTTCATTATCTGCTTTTCACGAGGGCAGAGCTTTTCGATCTCCTCCAGAAGAAGCTGTTTCTCAACTTCGCTTTCTATGCCCTTGTTCACGGTGTCGTCATCGGTGCCTAGAATATCGGATAAAAGCAGTTCGTTGCCGTCCCAGTCAACATTCAGCGGTTCGTCTATGGATATTTCATTTTTATACTGATTTGATTTTCTAAGAAACATAAGTATCTCGTTTTCTATGCACCGCGAAGCATAGGTCGCGAGCTTGATGTTTTTATCAGGACAGAAGGTGTTCACCGCCTTGATCAGCCCTATAGAGCCTATTGAGATAAGATCCTCTATGCCTGTGCCTGTTGACTCAAACTTCTTTGCTATGTATACCACAAGCCTGAGATTATGCACGATAAGCAGTTCTCGGGCTTTTTTCGGGTCTGTTTCAAGAAGTTCAAAGGCTTTTTTCTCTTCCTCTTTGTTTAGGGGCGGCGGTAACGAATCTGCACCGTTTAGGTAATCTATAGTTTCGGGGTCGTCTGAAAACAAACGGCTCAAAAATCTGTTCAGCCCTAGAGCGAGTGTTTTAAGTGTGGTCATTTGTATTCCTCCTGTATTATCCCAGCAATGCGGGGTTGAATATAGCCCGTGACTTTCCGTTCAGCGAGGGCTTTATGCCCACATAGCACCTGACGTTGTGTACACGGTCTTTATCGTCGATTATCTTTACGCTCCCTGCGGCGGTTATGTGGATAATTCCCTCTCCGCAGACAGTAGAGCAGGGGATAAGCCTGAAACCGCTTAGAGGGTCAGGCTCGTCACGGTCAAGGTCGTAGTGATAGAAAAGCCTGTCACAGCAGAAAACCACCACTGGCGTTCCTGTGAAGCTGTCACAAAGCCTGTTCCCACTGTCGCAAATGGCAGGGACTTTCACTATACAGCCACCATTTTCGTATATGGCTTCGTATTTTGCGACCCTGTTGAAACACCTGCGTGTGATGTTCTCATAAAGACAGAGCAGACCATATGCTATACCGCAGGCAAGGGCAAGCTTAAATAGAGAGATGTCAAAATACACAGTGAGGTTTCTGAAAAAAATCACCTTGCTCCCTGATATCTGCCAAATGGTCACCGCTATACCCGTGAAAACTGCGTTCACGGCACTGTATATTATAAAGTATCGAAGTAGTTGCCAAGGGTCTTTGAAGCCAAAGGCGATGAGCACCGTGAGTGCAGTGCAGGAAAGTTTTATCACCACAATAAGAACTGCAGTGAAATATCCTCTGCTGTCTATAGCCATAACAAGCGACGAAAGTCCTCCTACCGAGCAAGCTGTCAACAGCCGCAGCGGACTTATGACCTTGTGACATATCCTGCCTGCCGCTTCCAGCATGATAAGCGTCATAATGGCGTTTGTCACAAGGAGTATATCTATGTAAATTTTCATGACGTTCCTCCCTTTGATATTATGATAGCACTGCTTGTATGGAAAAATTGTCGCAATGGGGACAAAAAAAGATCCGCCTTCCCCAAATGGGAAAGCGGATATGCTTATTTGATATTAAATTAATCGGCAAAGAAAACTGAGAAAGCCTTATATGCCATATAAGTGTCTATCTTCGAGGTTATCTCAAATGGTGCGTGCATTGAAAGCACCGGTACGCCAACGTCGATAACGTTCATGTCAAGGTTTGCGATATACTGTGCGACAGTTCCTCCACCGCCGCCATCGACCTTGCCAAGCTCGCCTGTCTGCCAAACGATGTTGTGTTCGTCAAAGAGCTTTCTTACTCTGCCCACAAACTCAGCAGAAGCATCGGAAGTGCCTGACTTGCCCCTTGCGCCTGTGAACTTTGTGGCAACAACGCCGTAGTTTATCTGTGATGAGTTTCTTATCTCGAACGGCTCTGAGAATGTTGGGTCATATGCCGCATTTACGTCTGCTGAAAGGCACTCGGAAGCAGAGATAACGTTTCTGCCCTCAAGTCCGTATACCTTTGCAAGGTCAGCAATGAAGTATGGCAGATATGAGCTGTTAAGTCCTGTGTTGCCGTCACTTCCTGTTTCTTCCTTGTCTGTGAGTATGGTCATGCAGGTCTTTTTAGGGTCTTTGCATTTGAGGATAGCCTGCAAAGCTGTGTATGCACAAACTCTGTCATCCTGACCATAGGAGCCTACCATGCTTCTGTCAAAGCCAACGTCCTGTGCCTTGAATGCAGGAACAGCTTCAAGTTCTGCGGAAACGAAATCGTCCTCTACGATGCCGTACTTCTCGTTAAGGATAGCCATTATGTTGAGTTTTACCTTGTTTGAAACAGCGTCATCTCTGAATGGTCTGGAGCCTATGAGCAGATTAAGCTCCTCGCCCTTGATGAGCTGTGGAGCAGGTCTTTTCATCTGAGCGTCTGCAAGGTGTGGCAGGATATCAGTTACGCAGAAAACAGGGTCGTCCTTGTCCTCGCCGATATTTACTGTAACGCTTTCACCGTCAGCCTTTATAACAACGCCATGAAGTGACATTGGAACAGTTGTCCACTGATATTTTTTTATGCCGCCGTAATAGTGTGTCTTGAACAGGCAAAGTTCCTTGTCCTCGTAAAGTGGGTTCTGCTTAAGGTCAAGACGTGGTGAGTCGATATGAGCAGCAGCAAGTCTGATACCTTTTTCAAGACCGTCCTTGCCCATAACTGTAAGTATGATAGCCTTTCCTCTGTTTACAAAATAGAACTTGTCGCCGGCGTCATACTTCTTGCCCTTTTCATAAGGCTTGAAGCCTGCTTTTTCAGCCTGAGCCACTGCCTCGATAACAGCCTCACGCTCTGTCTTTGCAGTGTTCAGAAAGCTTTTATAGCCCTCGCAGAACTTGTCTGCCTTTTTGATTTTTTCTTCGCTAAGGCGAAGTCCACCGTTTTTCTTATCCGAAAGAAGCTTTTCTGCAAGCTTTTCGCCCTCGGACTTTTCTTTCTTCTTGTTATCCATTGTAAAGTCCTCCTTTTAATGTATTCTTATTGAAACTGCGTTACAATGGGCGGACACTGTTCGCCCCTGCGCATGGTTTTGCTTAACTGTTTTCTGTAATATCCCCATGACTGTTGAGTATATCCTTATAATTGTCATAGGCTTTGCGTATCTTGCGCACATAGTTTGAAGTCTGGTCATTTTCGTCAGGTATGTCGCTGACTTTGAAATTGTCAGGGTCAACAGTGCCGTTTTCTATCCAACTGTCAACAAGGTTCATTCCGCAGTGATATGCCGCCGCTGTCAGCTCTACTGAACCGTCATACTTTTCCATAAGATAGCTGAGATAGTATGTGCCATATTGGATATTAAGTTCAGGGTCGAACATATCGTCATAGGTGTTGTCACGCTGATCGTCAAGGCGATATTTTATCCAATCGTATGCGTCCTCCATAAGCTGCATAAGACCTCTGGCACCCACTGATGAAACAGCGTCCTTATTAAAGCCGCTTTCCACTTTTATTACAGAGAACACAAGCACAGGGTCGCACTTGTACTTGGTGCTGTATCTTATTACATACTCCTCATAATCTGTAGGATATGAAAAAGAGTTCGGAATATCCTTTGCCTTGTTGATTATCTGCTCGTGATAAAGATATGTGAGCCAGCCTATACCGCACAGCAGAAGTATGACTGCTATGAGTACGGGACCTTTTTTTATGTGCCTTTTCTTTTTACGCCTGCTGTTTTTTCCATTAGCCGCCATTATATCTTTCCTTTATTGTTTCTATGACCTCACAGGTCTTTTGGAATGTGTCATTCACAGAGCCGTTGTTCTCAATGACGAAATCGCTGTGAGCCTTGAAAAATTCCATAGTATGCTGAGAAGAAAAACGCTTTTCTGCAAGCTCCGCCGAAATGCCGTCCCTTTTGGTTATCCTTTCAAGCCTTATGCCAAAGTCTGCCACAACGCTTACGATAACACTGCAAAGCTTATCCGCACCTGCTTCAAAAAGGGTCGGTGCGTCAAGAAGAACAAACTCGCTCTCTGTGGCGTTTATCTTTTCGTCAATAAGCTTGTTTATAAAAGGGTATATGGTATCATTGAGCATTTGAAGCTTATTCTTATCTGAAAAAACTATCTCCCCGAGCTTCTGTCTGTCAAGAGAATAGTTCTCGTCAAAGCAGCTTGGGAAAAGCTTTGCAAGCTCTTTACAGCATTCGCTATCAGCGTTTGTGACTTCTCTTGCGACTATATCGCAGTTTATTATCTCAAAGCCATTTTCTCTGAAAGCGTCCGATATAGTTGTCTTGCCTGCACCGCTTTGACCTGTAAGCCCTACTACTGTTTTTTTCACAGTTTCACCACCTGAAAGCCTGCGGCTCTTAAAAGTCGGTTATACACTGCAAGCCCCACGCCGTCTTTGTTAGGACAGCGTGCAAAAACTTTCTTTGCACCTATATCGTCAAGCTCTCTGAGCACGTCAAAAAGCTCTTTTGCCTGTTCCTCGTCATTTGCGCCATAGCAGATATGGGGTATATCAAGCCCATCACAATCGCTGTCAGTGAACACCATAAGAGTGGTGTCATTGTCAGCGTGAGTTTTCACATATTCTCTGAAAGCTTTAAGACTGCTGTCAATGATAGTCACATCAGCCTTTGGGGCATAGTGCTTGTATTTCATACCAGGGGAGCGAACTTTTACGTTCTCACCCAGCTTTTCCAAAACGCCCTTGTCGATAAGAACGTTCGGGGTGATCTCCATAAGATCCTCTGCTGAGATAAATCCCGGTCTGAGAAGTCTTATTCCGTCCTCGCCTTCAAAGCTTATGACCGTTGATTCAACGCCAACTCCGCAAGCTCCGCCGTCTATTATGGCAGGTATCCTGCCGTGCATATCGTTAAGGACGTGCTGTGCTGTTGTAGGCGACGGGCTTCCTGAAAGGTTTGCCGATGGTGCGGCGATAGGGAAGCCGCAGGCTGAGATAAGCGCTCTTGCCACCTTATGTGACGGCATTCTTATGCCCACCGTGTCAAGTCCTCCGCTCGTTACCATTGGTATTTTTTCAGACTTTGGCATTATCATGGTGAGAGGTCCTGCCCAAAATTTTTCTGCGCACTTTACAGCAAGGGGCGGTATCTTATCCACAAGTCCCTCAAGCTGAGAAATGTCAGATATATGCACTATTAGAGGATTGTCGGCAGGTCTGCCTTTTGCGGCGAATATTTTTTTTACAGCCGCTTCATCAAAAGCGTTCGCCGCAAGACCATATACAGTTTCCGTCGGCATACCAACGACTTCACCCTGTGAGAGCAGCTTTGCGGCATATGCTATGCTGTCCTCGTCAGTGCCAAGTATTTTTGTGTCAAACATTTTTATTCTTCTTCCTGACTTGCAAGCTTGGCAGCCTGATCGGCTGTTGCAAGTGCGTCGATTATTTCATCAAGTGCGCCGTTAAGCACCTGTTCAAGTCTGTAGATAGTAAGACCGATTCTGTGGTCGGAAATTCTTCCCTCAGGATAGTTGTAAGTTCTTATTCTTTCGGAACGGTCACCTGTTCCCACCTGTGAACGTCTGTTGTCTGCGATCTCCTTGTTCTGCGCCTGAACTTTCTGATCAAGAAGTCTTGAACGGAGAACTTTCAGAGCCTTTTCCTTATTCTTGAACTGTGAACGCTCGTCCTGACACTCAACTACCATGCCTGTAGGCAGGTGAGTTATTCTGATAGCGGAAGATGTCTTGTTGATGTGCTGTCCGCCTGCTCCTGATGAACGGAACACGTCTATTTTCAGATCTTTTTCTTCGTTAAGGTCAAGCTCTACTTCATCAGCCTCCGGAAGTACGGCAACTGTAACAGTAGACGTGTGAACTCTGCCCTGTGACTCAGTTTCAGGCACACGCTGAACTCTGTGTACTCCGCTTTCGTATTTCAGTCTTGAATATGCTCCCTCGCCTGACACGCTGAAAGTTATTTCCTTATAGCCACCAAGCTCTGTTTCGTTGGCGTTCATGACTTCTATGGTCCAGCCCTTTGAAGCGGCATACATTGAATACATTCTATAAAGAGAGCCTGCAAACAGCGCAGCTTCCTCACCGCCTGCTCCGCCTCTTATCTCTATGATAACGTTACGCTCATCGTTAGGGTCTTTCGGCAGCAGAAGAAGCTTAAGCTCTTCTTCAAGCTTAGCCATATCTTCCTTGGACTCCTCAAGCTGCATCTGCACCATTTCCTTGAAGTCCTTATCCATTCCGCCTGCGCCAAGAAGCTCGATGGCTTCGTCATTGGCAGCCTTTGCTTTTTTGTATTCGCCGAACTTTTCAACTATCGGCGTAAGTGTCTTGTATTCTTTCATAAGGCTCGTATACAGTGAAGTGTTGTTTACAGTTTCAGGCTGCATGAGCTTTTCGTTTATTTCATTGAATTTATCTTCGAGTGCTTTGAGTTTTTCAAACATAGTTATATTCTCCTGTCATTTTTATTTCATATCATACATTTGTTATATATCATAAATTGCGAGAATAGCTATGACTCAGCCTCTCTGATAATAGTTTTTACGTTCTTTTCGGCTTTGCTGCGTACTATCATGAACTCTCGTCCGCAGCCCTCGCAGCGCAGCTTGAAATCCATGCCTGAGCGCAGAACTATCATTCTGTTACTGCCGCAGGGGTGACTTTTCTTCATTACAAGAATATCGCCTTTTACAATATCCATTTTGCACCACTTTCCTTTCTTAAAAGGTGAAGCAGAGCGAATACTCTGCCCATACATCATTATTATAACACATTTCTCCCTTTATTGCAATAGCGGAGAGGGCGGTTTTATTGCTGTACAAATATTATAGTCCGTATATTTGATTTTTGTTGCATTGTTACAAAAACGACATTGTAAGAAGCTGAATTTACAAAATGTTCATTGAATGCCCTGCTGAAAAGTGTTAATATTAGATTGTTCAAATTTGAAATATCTAATATTGGAGGTTTGACAATGAACGATAACATGACAACAGCAACGCATATGTTTGATCATTCAAAGAAGCTTGCAGAAGCATATGAAAAAGTCATGCAGCCCCTTTGTAAAAAGCTCGATATGCCAAAGACTGCCCTTGACGTGCTTATGTTCCTTGCGAACAATCCTGAGTTCAACACAGCGGGTGATGTGTGCAGATACAGGAATATCAAGGCGGCGCTTGTATCTTTCCATGTAGAAAAGCTTGTGGAAGCAGGCTTTGTTGAAAGGCAGGCGGTAAAGGGCGACAGAAGAAAATGCCGTTTGGTCTGCACAGAAAAGGCCCAGCCTGTTATAAAAGAGGGCAGAGAGCTGCAGAAAAAGTTTGCACAAAAGCTTATCGCTGGCTTTTCGGACGATGACATGGCACATTTCAGAAAATGCCTGCATATCGTTAGCGACAATATAGACAGCATTCTTAAAGAATGTTTGTAGAAGGAGGCAACAACTATGATAAAACTGCTTAAAAAGATGGGCAAGCGTGAGGTGCTTATGGCTGTTCTCTGTACACTTCTGGTGCTGGGACAGGTGTATTTTGACCTGACGCTGCCTGACTATATGACAGACCTGACCATGATGCTCAACACGGCAGGCAGTGAAACTTCCGATATTCTGAACGTTGGACTTAAAATGCTGGGCTGTACCCTTGCCAGTGCCGCTCTTGCTATCGGCTGCGGCTATCTTTCCGCAAAGACTGCCTCAGGATTCAGCTACACAATAAGAGAAAAGCTTTTTAACCACGTTATGGATATGGGCAGCGAGGAGATGCAGGACTTTTCCATACCGAGCCTTATAACAAGGACAACAAACGACATCACACAGATACAGATGATAGTGTCAATGGGCTTGCAGATGATAATAAAATCGCCTATCATGGCGGTGTGGGCTGTTATAAAGATACTTGGTAAGAGCTGGGAGCTTTCAGCTGTGACTGCGGCGTTCGTTGTGGTGATATGCGTATTCGTTCTTGCAGTTATGGCGACCTGCATACCGAGATTCCGTATCGTTCAGAAGCTAACTGATAAAATAAACCGTGTGGCAAGAGAAAATCTCACAGGTATAAACGTTGTTCACGCTTTCAATGCTGAGAAATATCAGAACGACAAGTTCGATGTTCCAAGCAAGGAGATGATGAACACACAGCTTAAAAACCAGAGAATGTTCGCACTTATGATGCCAGTTATGAATATCGGAATGAATGGTCTGACCCTTGCTATCTACTGGCTTGGTGCAGTGCTTATCCAGCAGATAGCCCTGACGGCTATTCAGGACAGGATAACGCTTTTCAGCAATGTTGTTGTTTTCAGCACATATGCCACATACGTTGTAATGTCGTTTATGATGCTCGTTATGATATTCATGATGCTCCCTGCGGCTCAGGTCTCAGCAGAGCGTATCAACGAAGTGCTTGAGCGTGACGTGAACATAAAAGAGGGAAGCGTCAGCGAGGGAAGAGAGCAGGGTACTGTGGAATTTAAAAACGTTTCTTTCAGATATCCTCATGCCTCTGAGGACGAGCTGAGCAACATAAGCTTTAAGATAAACAAGGGTCAGACCCTTGCCATAATCGGTGCAACAGGAAGCGGCAAGACAACGCTTATAAGCCTTATACCAAGATTTTATGACGCAACAGAGGGCGAAGTCCTCGTGGACGGCGTAAACGTAAAAAACTACAAGTTCGATACCCTTTATGACAAGCTTGGATATGTAACACAGAAGGCTGTGCTTTTTGCAGGAAGTATAAGAGAAAATGTTTTCTTTGGCGAGAGTGCCGCTCCTGAAACTGACGAGGAGCTTAAAAACGCTATCGAGCTTTCTCAGGCGGAGGAGTTTGTGGATAAGCTTCCTGACGGCACAGAGCATATGATATCTCAAATGGGCAGAAACGTTTCAGGCGGACAGAAGCAGCGTTTGTCTATTGCAAGAGCGCTTTCAAGAAAGCCTGAGATACTTGTATTTGATGATTCTTTCTCAGCCCTTGATTACAAGACAGACGCAAAGCTCAGAGAGGGTCTTAACGAAAAGCTTGGGGATACAACAAAGATAATCGTTGCGCAGAGAATAAGCACTATCCGTCATGCAGACAAGATAATAGTCCTTGACCGTGGCGAAGCCGTGGGCATGGGAACTCATGAGGAGCTTATGAAAAACTGCGACGTATACAAAGAGATAGCACTTTCACAGCTAAGTGCGGCAGAGCTTGCATAGAAAGGGGGACTGCACAATGAGAAAATACGAAAAGGCTAGTAAGGGCGAAATGGCGTCCGCTATGAAAAAAATAATAGAGTATATGAAAGGCAGTGTAGGTATCGTTGCCGTGGCATTGGTTCTTGCGGCGCTTGGTGCGGTGCTGACTATCATAGGGCCTGACAAGGTGGGCGAGATAACCGACCTTATAGCAGACGGGCTTATGACAGGCATTGACCTTAAAGCGGTGGCAAGGGTAGGAATTTTCCTTGGAGCGATATATATTTCAAGCTCGCTGTTCACATTCATTCAGCAGTATATAATGGCAACAGTCACCCTGAAAATGTCATACAGAATGAGAAGCGACCTTTCAAGAAAGATAAACTGCGTTCCGCAGAAGTATTTCAACTCACATTCACAGGGTGATATCCTCAGCCGTATCACAAATGATGTATCAACTTTACAACAGGGTCTTACAAACAGTCTTCCGACCATAATCAGTGCAGCGGCACAGTTTGTGGGCTGTCTTATAATGATGTTTGTTACAGAATGGCGACTTGCGCTCATCTCACTGTTCATCACATTCTTCGGACTTTTCCTGATAGTTTTCATAATGTCAAAATCACAGAAGTTCTTCCTCGACAGACAGGAAAGCCTTGGTAAGCTCAACGGCTATGTTGAGGAGATGTATTCAGGTCACGAGGTAGTAAGGATATCCCGTGGAGCAGATGATGTAAAGAAACATTTTGGTGGACTTAACGAAGCTGTATACAATGCAAACTGGAAGTCACAGTTTCTGTCAGGCATCATGCAGCCGCTTATGAACGTTATCGGAAATCTTGCATACGTTGCGGTATGTGTTTTCGGCTCGATGCTCGCTCTTAACGGCACTATCACATTCGGTGTTATAATCTCGTTCATTCTTTATGTAAGACTTTTTACATCGCCTCTTGGTCAGATAGCTCAGGGCATGACAAATATGCAGACAGCTTCCGCTTCTGCTCAGAGAATATTTGACTTTATCGAAAGCGAGGAGCTGTCAGACGAGAGCGGCAAGAGCAGTGAAATGCCTGAGGTAAAGGGCAATGTAAGCTTTGAAAATGTTCGTTTCAGCTATCCGGATACTCCTGATAAGGTGATAATAAAGAACTTTTCCGCAGAGGTAAAGGCAGGACAGAAGGTGGCTATCGTCGGACCGACCGGTGCAGGCAAGACCACAATGGTAAATCTGCTTATGAGATTTTTCGAGATAAACAGCGGAAGTATCTCCATAGACGGCACGCCTATCTCACAGCTGAGCCGTGAAACTGTCCACAATATGTTCAGCATGGTTTTGCAGGACACATGGCTTTTTGAGGGCACTGTAAGAGAAAACCTTGTATACAACATGGAGGGCATAAGCGACGAGTCCCTTGAAAGAGTGTGCAAAGCCTGCGGTCTGGATAAGTTCGTTCATACGCTCCCTGAGGGCTTTGATACAGTGCTTTCAGAAAGCGTGGCAATATCCGCAGGACAGAAACAGCTTCTCACTATTGCAAGGGCAATGCTCCAGAATGCGCCTATGCTCATACTTGATGAAGCAACATCTTCTGTCGATACGAGAACGGAGCTTCTTATCCAAAGGGCAATGGATAAGCTCACAAAGGGCAGAACGAGCTTTGTTATCGCACACAGACTTTCGACTATCAAAAACGCAGACCTGATACTTGTTATGCGTGACGGCGACGTTATCGAAAGCGGAAACCATGAAACTCTTATGGCAAAGGGCGGATTTTATGCCGAGCTTTATAACAGTCAGTTTGATCAGGCTTCATAAAGCAGGCTTTTATATGCAAAGCACACGGCTTTTACGGCTGTGTGCTTTGTGCTTTTTTTACTAAAATGGGTGTGACAGTGGTGTGGCTGTATTGAAAAATGACAATAAAGTGTATTTTATTTCTTAAAATCAGATATTTCACTTGACTAATCCGTATTAAAATGGTATGATAAATATGTATTTTTATAAAATATATTATTTGCAGAAGGATTGATATATAATGAAAACACCATTTATAACCAAGGAAAAGGCAGAGGAGATAATCAAGCAGTATCCTACACCTTTTCATATCTACGACGAAAAGGGTATCAGACAGAGAGCCAGAGATCTTTACAAGGCATTTAGCTGGAACAAAGGCTTCAAAGAGTATTTTGCTGTAAAGGCTACCCCTAACCCATTCATTTTGAAAATACTCAAGGAAGAGGGCTGCGGCGTTGACTGTTCTTCTCTTACTGAGCTTATGATGAGCGACTGCTGCGGATTCAGCGGAAGCGACATCATGTTTTCTTCAAACGTAACTCCAAAGGCTGATTTTCTCAAGGCAAGAGAGCTTGGAGCTTATATCAACCTTGACGATTTCACTCACATAGATTATCTTGACGACCTTTGCGGTATTCCTGAAACTATCTGCTGCCGTTTCAATCCGGGCGGACATTTCGAGATAGAAACTCAGATAATGGACAACCCTGGTGAGGCTAAGTACGGCTTCACAAGAGAGCAGCTTTTTGAGGGCTTCAAGATACTTCAGCAGAAAGGCGCAAAGCATTTCGGACTTCACGCTTTCCTTGCTTCAAACACTGTTTCAAACGCTTATTATCCAAAGCTTGCAAGAATACTTTTTGAGCTTGCTGTTGAGCTTCATGAAAAGACGGGTGCAGACATCAAGTTCGTAAATCTTTCAGGCGGTGTTGGCATAGCATATGAGCCTGACAAGCCACAGAACGATATCTTCGCTATCGGCGAGGGCGTTCGCAAGGCATTTGAGGATATAATGGTTCCTGCCGGTCTTGGTGACGTTGCTATCTTCACAGAGCTTGGCAGATATATGCTTGCTCCGTTCGGTCATCTCGTTGCTACCTGCACACATCACAAGCATACTTATAAGGAGTATGTTGGACTTGATGCTTGTGCCTGCAACCTTATGCGTCCTGCTATGTACGGTTCATATCATCACATTACAGTTCTTGGCAAGGAGAATGCTCCATGCGACCACAAGTATGACGTAACCGGCGGTCTTTGTGAGAACAACGATAAGTTTGCGATCGACAGAATGTTGCCTGAGATAGACACAGGCGACATCATCGTTATCCACGACACAGGCGCACACGGCTTCTCAATGGGCTACAACTACAACGGAAAGCTCCGCTCAGCAGAGATACTTCTCCACGAGGACGGCTCTTTCGACATGATAAGACGTGCCGAAACTCCTGCTGACTATTTCGCAACATTTGATTTCACTGATATTTTCGATAAATATACAAAGAATAATAAGTAATGACGCTTAGATCCACAGGGAATTTCTCTGTGGGTCTTGCTGTTTTCAGGGCGTTTGGTGAGCAAATATTAAAAAAATCGGAATTTATGTGATTTTTGCTTGCAAAATAGTATGAGATGTAGTATAATATTAAATTGAATTGGTGTATTTTTGCACCTAAGGCGTTGCCTTAATATTAAGAAAGGTCAGGGATTATATATGGATTTGAACATGGTCAAGTATCTGGCAGAGCTTAGCAAGCTGGAATATTCCGATAAAGAGCTTGCAGCCACAGCCGAGCAGATGACTGATATTATTGATCTTATGGATACCGTAAAGGAAATCGACATTACCTATGACGATCTCAAGGACAATCACGATGTTTACCTCAACGATCTGAGAAAAGACGAGGTCATCGAATCTATGCCTACTTCAAAGGTCCTTTCAAATGCAGTGAATACAAACAACTGCTTTGTAGTGCCTAAGGTCGTAGAGTAAATTTAACAGGAAGGTAGTGTGAAATTTGGACGTTTCTTCAATGAAAATCCGTGATATGCGTAAGGCTCTTGACAGTAAGGAAATTTCCGCTAAAGAGCTTGCACAGACATATTTTGAGAGAATAAAGAAATATGACGATAAGGTAAAGAGCTTTATCACTGTTACTGAGGAAAAGGCTCTGGAGCAGGCTGAAAAGGCTCAGGGCGTTATCGATAAGGGCGAGGCAAAGGCTCTCACAGGAATACCTGTGGCAGTAAAGGACAATATTTGTACAGAGGGCGTAAAGACCACCTGTGCGTCAAAAATGCTTGAAAACTTTGTTCCACCTTATAATGCGACCGTTATGGAAAAGCTCGACGCTGAGAATATCGTAATGCTCGGCAAGACTTCCATGGACGAGTTCGCAATGGGAGGCTCTACACAGACCTCCGCTTTTGCAAAGACAAAGAATCCTTATGATCTTGACCGTGTACCGGGCGGCTCATCAGGCGGATCTGCTGCGGCAGTTGCTGCGGGACTTGCACCTGTTGCTCTTGGTACTGATACAGGCGGATCTATCAGACAGCCTGCTGCTTTCTGCGGCGTAACAGGTATCAAGCCAACATACAGCAGAGTTTCAAGATTTGGTCTTGTGGCTTTCGCTTCATCTCTTGACCAGATAGGCTCTATTGGTCTTGACGCTCATGACTGTGCTATACTCCTTAACGAGATATGCGGTTATGACTTCCATGACGGCACAAGCTCAAAGCTTGAAGTGCCTGACTTCACCGCAAAGATAGGCGAGTCAATGAAGGGCATGAAGATAGCACTCCCTAAGGAGTTCTATGCAGAGGGCATCAATGATGAGGTAAAGGCTGCCGTTTTAAAGGCTGCTGAGGAATATAAGGCAATGGGCGCTGAGCTTATCGAGTGCTCAATGCCGTCGCTTAAGTATGCTGTTCCTTGTTATTATCTTCTTGCTTGTGCTGAGGCGGCTTCAAACCTGTCAAGATATGACGGTATCAAGTATGGTCACAGAACGCTCACAGCCGACAGCTATGAGGAGCTTATAATCAAGTCACGTTCAGAGGGCTTCGGCGAGGAAGTAAAGAGAAGAATACTTCTTGGAAACTACTGCCTGTCAAGCGGATATTATGACGCTTACTACAGAAAGGCAATGGCTCTCAGACAGCTTATAAGAAAAGAATACAACGATATATTCGAGAAGTGCGACGTTATTCTTACGCCGACAACTCCTGCTGTTGCATACAGCCCTGAGATGACTTCCGACCCTGTTCAGATGTATCAGGCTGATATATGCACAGTTACAGTAAATATCGCAGGTCTGCCTGCAATATCAACTCCTTGCGGCTATGACAGCAAGGGTATGCCTATCGGTATGTCTGTTATAGGCAGAAAGTTCGACGAGGCAACTATCATCAAGACTGCCGACGCATACGAAAAGGGCTTCAAGCCTGTTGCGCCAAAGCTTTAAGGGAGGTAAGACAAATGGAAAAATGGAGAACGGTCATCGGCCTTGAGATCCACGCCGAGCTGCTTACCAAAACTAAGATCTTTTGTAACTGCTCCGCTGAGTTCGGAGGTGCGCCAAATACAAGATGCTGTCCTGTATGTACAGGTATGCCCGGTACTCTGCCTATCATCAATCAGCAGGCTGTAGAGTATGCTGTAAAGGCAGGATATGCGCTCAACTGCGGCATCAACAAGTTTTCAGTATTCGACAGAAAGAACTACTTCTATCCTGACCTGCCAAAGGCATATCAGATATCACAGCTTTACAGACCTATCGTAGGTCCTGGATATGTGCCTATCGAGGTGAACGGTCAGAAGAAGAACATTAGGATAAACCATATCCACCTTGAGGAAGACGCCGGTAAGCTCGTTCATGACGCTTTCAACGGAATCTCAATGGCTGACTATAACAGATGCGGTATCCCGCTTATCGAGATAGTTACTGAGCCTGATATAGCGTCAGCAGAAGAAGCAATGGCTTTCGTTGAGCAGATATCTCTGCTTTTGCAGTATGCAGGCGTTTGCGACTGTAAAATGGAGCAAGGCTCACTGAGATGTGACGTTAATATCTCTCTTATGCGTCCTGACGCAACTGAGTTCGGTACTCGTGCGGAGATAAAGAACATCAACTCTATCAAGTCTGTTGGCAGAGCTATCAAGTATGAGGAAAAAAGACAGGCGCTTCTTCTTGAAGCTGGCAAAAAGGTCGTTCAGGAAACAAGACGTTACAATGCAAACAGAGATAAGACCACTTCAATGCGTACAAAGGAAAACGCTAACGATTATCGTTATTTCCCAGAGCCTGATATTCTTCAGGTGAACCTCACAGACGCTCAGCTTGATGAGATAAAGGCTAAGCTGCCTGAAATGCCAAGCAGCAGATTCAAGAGATACACTGAGGAATACGGTATTTCTGAGATAGACGCAAAAACGCTTATCCAAACAAAGATAATCTCAGATTTCTTTGAGAATGCACTTAAGAGATATAACAATCCTAAGAGCGTGGCTGTGTTCATTCTCGGCGAGTTTATGAGAAGAGTAAATCTGGGCGAGATAGATATAAACAACATCAGCTTCACACCTGAGGAGTTTGCAGAGCTTGTTGAAATGGCTGACACTGAAAAGGTATCAAAGAACGACGCTAAGACCGTGTTCAGAGCAATGGTAGAAGAGGGCGGCAAGCCTATGGACATTGCAAAGAGCAAGGGTATGATAATCACTGTAGATACTGCAAAGGTCGAGGCAGGCGTTGACGAGATACTCGCCGCAAATGCCGCACAGGTAGAGCAGTATAAGAACGGTGAAACAAAGGTATTCGGCTTTATCATGGGTCAGTGTACAAAGGCTCTCAAGGGCGTTGCAACACCTAAGATAATCAAGGAAATTCTTGAAAGCAAGCTGAAAGCTGCCGCTGCAAGCGCTGCTTCTGACGCAGAGAAGAAAGAGGACGTAAAGGACAACGTTATCGACGCTTCAAAGCTCACAAAGTATGAGAACGCTGATAAGTATGTACCTGAAAATGACGGCAAAATGCTTATGATAGATACGGCTGACGTCAAGAAAGAGTTTATGCTTGCTGACGCTAAGGCTAACATGGGCAAGGAAGTTGAGTTCTCAGGCTGTGTTCATAGAATAAAGAACATGGGCAGCATTGCGTTTATCGTAGTAAGAACTTCGAGAGACGTTATACAGACAGTTTACTCTGCCGATAATTGCAAGGATTCTATAGAGGGTCTGAGAGAGGGCTTCTTTGTAAACGTAAAGGGTACCGTTAAGGAAAACCCTAAGGACTTCAACGGCCTTGAAATAGAGCTTAATTCTATCAAGCTTATCTCCACAAACGCCGCTGAACTGCCTTTGAAGATATCACAGGGCAGACTTAACTGCACAATAGAAGTAAATCTTGACAACCGTGCGGCTTCACTGAGAAACCCATATGAGAGAGCTATATTCAAGCTCCAGGAGGGTCTTGTTCAGGGTATGCACAAGTTCATGCAGGCAAACAATTTCACTGAGATACACTCACCTAAGATAGTTGCTCAGGGTGCAGAGGGCGGCGCTAACATCTTCCGTCTTGACTACTTCGGCAAGTCTGCGTTCCTTAACCAGTCACCTCAGTTCTACAAGCAAATGGCTGTGGCATTCTTTGACAGAGTTTATGAGATAGCACCTGTTTACAGAGCTGAAAAGCACGCTACTTCACGTCATATCAACGAGTATATCGGTCTTGATTTTGAAATGGGCTATATCGACAGTATGTATGACGTTATGAAAATGGAGATTGCAATGCTCAAGTCCATTTTCGAGTATATCAAGGAGAACTATAAGAACGAGCTGAGAATACTTGAGGCTGATGTTCCTGAGATAAAGGAAGTTCCGTCTATCAAGTTCGCTGACGCTATCGAACTGCTGAGAGGCGGCGAGGGAAGCGGCAAGAAGTTCGATCTTGACCCGGAGGACGAGGTAAACCTCGGCAAGTATGCCAAGGAAAAGTACGATTCAGACTTTATCTTTGTTACACACTTCCCGTCATCGAAGCCTCCGTTCTATGCAATGAACTCTAGGGAAGATCCAAGAGAAGCATACAAGTTCGATCTGTTGTTCAGAGGACTTGAAATTACTTCGGGCGGTCAGAGAATACACGATTATAACGAGCAGGTGGAGAAGATGAAGGCTCAGGGACTTGACCCTGCTGACTTCAAGAACTATCTTGAGGCTCACAAGTATGGTCTGCCACCTCATGGTGGACTTGGTATCGGTCTTGAAAGACTTCTCATGAAGCTTCTTAACAAGAACAACATCAGGGAAACATCACTGTTCCCAAGAGATATCAACAGACTTCTTCCATAGTCTGCAAATATGTTTATCAAAGAACGGGCAGGTCTGTCCGTTCTTTTTTTGTAGGGACGACCTGAGGTCGTCCGCATATCACCATGCCATTTTTATGTTTTTTGCTTGGCGATAAGACGAAAACGGGACGTCGGGGGCGCCGTCCCCTACAGTATTTGAATATAAGCTGAATATTTGTCCAATAAGAATAGTATAATTCATTGATACTGATTCGGAGGACTGATATTCTTGAAAAAAATTCTTATTTTACTTATTTGTTTTTTGACCCTTTGCTCTTGCGGAGGTGAGGTAAATTCCCAGAGGGACAGGCTTGTGACTATGGAAAAAGCATCGGTGATACCTGTGTGCGGAGAGAAAAACTACACTGATGTGGAAACGTCACACAAGCTTAATTATACTGTGCAGAAAGCTATATGGATATCCTATATTGACCTTGCTGATATGCTCACCGGGAAAAGTGCCGAGGAATTTCGTGAGAACTTTTCTCAGGCGTGTGAAAATGCTTTGAGCATAGGTTGTAATACGCTGTATGTCCACGTCAGACCTTTTGGGGACGCTATATATGATTCGGAACTTTATCCTGCATCAAGATATATAACAGGCGTGGCAGGTGAGCAGAGTGACTTCGACCCGCTTGATATAATGATACAGACCGCACATGATAAGGGGCTTTCTTTTCACGCATGGATAAACCCTCTCAGGTGTGAGAATGAGGAGTGTTTTCAGAATTATGACGATAGCTTTCTTCTGAAAAAATGGTATGACGAGGGCGACGGCTATCTTGAAAGCGTTGAGGGCGACAGCCATTTGTGGCTCGATCCTGCTTATGATGAGGTAAGACAGCTTATAGCAGAGGGTGCAGCGGAGCTTGCAGAAAATTATGATATTGACGGCTTGCACTTTGACGATTATTTTTATCCCACAACTGACGAGGATTTTGACGCTCAGTGTTTTGCGGCTCAGGCGGAGTTTGACGATCTGGCAAAATGGCGGCTGAACAATATCTCCCTTATGGTGGGGGAGATATACAGTGCGGTAAAAGCTGTGGATAAGGATATTCTGGTGGGAGTTTCTCCTCAGGGAAATATGGAAAACAACTATGAGTATATGTACGCTGATGTGAAAAAGTGGTGTAGTGAGGAGGGGTATATAGACTACATTTGTCCGCAGATATACTTCGGTTATGAAAATTCTGTCAAGCCTTATGAGGATACCATACAGCAGTGGGCTGATATCTGCACAACTGATGTTACGCTGGTGGCAGGTCTGGGAGTATATAAGATAGACAGCGAGAGTGAATTTTCTGAAAATATCGGCATTATCGGCAGGCAGATAAATGACGCTGTAGTTAGTTATAACTACGCAGGAGCGGCGCTATACGGCTATGCAAGCTTGTTTGGCGGCAGTGAAAGAGGTGTTCAGGAGCAGGAGTGTATCGAAATTGCTTTTGATAAACTTGATACATCTGTAAAATGATATGTGATATATAAATTATGGTATGTTAAATGTAAACAAATTGTGATATATTATTATAAAATTTATGGAAGTAAACAAAAAACTATTGAAATTTCTTTTTAAATATAGTATAATGTTATATGCTGTAAGGCGATAATAGAAAATGTTTTTGTATTATTTGCCTAAAACAATATTATTTTGCTAATTATTCAGGGAGGGATTTTAGTGTACAAAATCGTAACAAGAAGACAGCTCAATGACGCTGTTGTTCTTATGGAGATCGACGCACCTTACATTGCCGCTAAGGCTGAGGCTGGTCAGTTCATCATCTACAGAGTTGATGAGAAGGGCGAGCGTGTTCCGCTCACTATCGCTGACTATGACAGAGAAAAGGGCACGATCACAATTATTTTCCAGGTAGTAGGTGCATCTACAACTGAGCTTGCAAGACTTAATGAGGGCGACTATATCCATGACGTTGTTGGTCCTCTCGGCGTTGCTACAGAGTATGACGAGGGTATCAAGAGAGTTGCAGTAGTAGGTGGCGGCGTTGGCTGTGCTATCGCTTATCCACAGGCTAAGAAGCTTCATAGCATGGGCGTTGAAGTTGATCTTATCGCAGGCTTCAGAAGCAAGGATATCGTTATTCTTGAAGATGAAATGGGCAAGGCTTCTTCACATCTTCATATCTGTACAGACGATGGTTCATACGGCTATCACGGATTTGTTACAAACAAGCTTCAGGAGCTTATTGACGGCGGTGCAAAGTTTGACGAGGTCATCGCTATCGGACCAGTTCCAATGATGAAGTTCGTTTGCAAGGTAACAAAGCCTTATGATATCAAGACACTCGTTTCACTCAACCCTATCATGATCGACGGCACAGGAATGTGCGGCGGATGTCGTGTAACTGTTGACGGCAAGATCAAGTATGCTTGCGTTGACGGTCCTGACTTTGACGGTCAGAAGGTAGATTTCGACGAGCTTATGAGAAGAAACTCAACTTATAAGGAGCAGGAAAAGGCTCACTTGTGCAGACTTACTGGAGGTGTAAGATAATGGCTAATATGAGTTTGACAAAGACTCCTATCGCAGAGCAGGAGCCGAAGGTAAGAGCTAGAAACTTCAAGGAAGTTACTTTGGGTTACACCCCTGAGCAGGCTATAGAAGAAGCTCAGAGATGTCTTAACTGCAAGCACAAGCCTTGTATGACAGGATGTCCTGTAAGCGTTAGGATCCCTGAGTTTATTGCAAAGGTAGCAGAGGGCAAGTTTGAAGAAGCTTATGCTATTATCAAAACAACAAACGCTCTGCCGGCTGTTTGCGGACGTGTATGTCCACAGGAGCATCAGTGTGAGGGCAAGTGTGTAAGAGGTATCAAGGGTGAGCCTGTTGGTATAGGCAGACTTGAGAGATTCTGTGCAGACTATATGATGGACAAGGCAGTTGCAGTTGAAAAGGCTGAGCCAAACGGTCACAAGGTAGCTGTTGTCGGCGGTGGTCCTTCAAGCCTTACAGTTGCAGGCGACCTTGCTAAGCTTGGTTATGACGTAACTATCTACGAGGCATTCCATACAGCAGGCGGCGTTCTTATGTATGGTATCCCTGAGTTCAGACTTCCAAAGGCTATCGTTCAGCACGAGATAGACAATCTGACAAACATGGGCGTACATATCATGACAAACATGGTTATCGGCAGAGTTCTTTCTATCGACGAGCTTATGGGCATGGGCTATGAGGCTGTATTCGTAGGTTCAGGCGCAGGTCTTCCAAGATTCATGGGTATCGAGGGCGAAGGTCTTGTAGGCGTTTACTCAGCTAACGAGTACCTTACAAGAATCAACCTTATGAAGGCATACAAGGACGATTATGATACCCCTATCATGAAGTCAAAGAACGTAGCTGTAGTAGGCGGCGGTAACGTTGCTATGGACGCTGCTCGTTCTGCAATGAGACTTGGCGCTGAGCACGTTTATATCGTATACAGACGTTCAATGGACGAGCTTCCTGCAAGAAAGGAAGAGGTTCATCACGCTCAGGAAGAGGGCATCGAGTTCCTCGTTCTTAACAACCCTGTTAAGATAGTTGGCGACGAGAACGGTCATGTAAACGGCATGGAGTGCATCAAAATGGAGCTGGGTGAGCCTGACGCAAGCGGAAGAAGACGTCCTATCCCTATCGAGGGTTCAAACTTCATTCTTGACGTTGATACAGCTATCATGTCTATCGGTACATCACCTAACCCACTTATCAGAAGCACAACTCCCGGTCTTGAAACAAACGATCACGGCTGCCTTATCGTTGACGAGAACGAGTCAACAACTAAGGAAGGCGTTTACGCAGGCGGTGACGCTGTTACAGGCGCTGCTACTGTTATCCTCGCTATGGGCGCAGGCAAAAAGGCTGCCGCTGCTATCGACGAGTATATCAAGAACAAGAAATAATTTCTTGTAAATGAAAATTATTTGTTAAAAGGCTTGAAGTTTGTGCAAATATCTGATATACTAATATAGTATTATTAGATTTGGAGGTCTTTTGATGAATTTGTCAGCAATTATTTCAGTTTTGGCTGCTGAGCAGAGTTCACCTGCATCACTTGCCATGACTTTTATCCCACTGGTACTCATAATCGTGTTCTTCTATTTCTTTATTATCCGTCCGCAGAAAAAGCAGGATAAGAAAGACGCTGAGATGAGAGATAACCTTGAGATAGGTGACGAGGTCGTTACAAACGGCGGAATCGTTGGTATCGTGTTCTCTATCAAGGACGACACTGTTGTTATCGAAACAGGCGGCGACAGAAGCAAGATCCGTGTTAAAAAGTGGGCTATCGCTAAGAACGAAACAATTCATGACGGTGACGTAAAGTAAATATCGCTGTTGAGGGACGGGTAGTTTTATCCGTCCCTTTTTGTGTTCTTATTGTCCGTGGCTTTGAATATAATTTCTTTAGGATATTCAGTGTGGGGGTGCGGATATGAAAAACAACAGACTTTTTGGGGGCAGAAAGCTTTCTGTGCTGTCATCTACAGCGTTGTCTGCCTGCGTGGGGTGCGGTGCGATATTTGTTGCTGTGCTTGCTTTTGCGTATGTTATCACTAAAATAGATGCCACCGATCTTATGCTGTCGGTGATGTCAACAGCGGCACTTGGTATCGGGGCGTATGCAGGGGGATATGTCTGCGGAAAAAGGCAACGTAGAAACGGTCTGCTGTCAGGTGTGCTGTGCGGAGTGTTCATTTTTCTTATCATTGTCATTCTCAGTGCACTGTTTTCAAAAGCTGCTGAAAGCTTTTCCGTGTCTGCAAAGCTTGTGCTTACTCTTGTGTGTGCAGGCATAGGCGGAGTTGTAGGGGTAAATTCTAAAAGCAGCCGTTTTTAATAAGGATAAATATTTATACTGCATTAACTATTCGTTCATAAAACATAGTGGGATATGTGGTATAATTAGTGTAAATCAATTATTGGAGGTAAAATCCTATGAAACATATCAAGACGATCAATAAGGCTAATCTCAAGAAGACTGCTGCTAAGGGTGGCTGCGGCAAGTGTCAGGCATCATGTCAGTCAGCTTGCAAGACCTCCTGCACAGTTGCTAACCAGAAGTGCGAGAGAGAAGCTTAATATTCCGATCTTTCTGAGGCGTGCGAGCGTACACACGCCTTGCTAAAGGGACATTTTTATGTCCCTTTATTTTTGTATAAATTTGTATATGAATATAAATGCGAAAGGTGATTTTTAAATGATACACAAGTTTAAGCTTGGCGGCTTTAATGCACTGCTTGACGTGAACAGTGGCGGAGTACATATTATAGACGATCTGACATATGATTTGTTAGACAATGTTGAGCCGCCTTTTGAGGAGAAATGTCCTGAGGACGTTGTAAGAAAGCTGTCAAAGATGTATGACAGCAAGGATATCGAGGATTGCTATGAGGAGATAGTTTCTCTTTATAATGACAAGATATTGTTCAGCGAGGACGATTACGAGAAGTATGCCCTGTCTGCTGTGGCTTCGCCTATCAAGGCAATGTGTCTGCATATCGCTCACGACTGTAACCTGAGATGTAAATATTGCTTTGCTTCAACAGGCGATTTCGGTCAGGGCAGAATGCTAATGGACTATGAAACAGGCAAACGTGCTATAGATTTTCTTATAGAACGTTCAGGAGACAGAAAATTTCTTGAGGTGGACTTCTTCGGCGGTGAGCCGTCACTGAATTTCGGTACGGTAGAAAAGCTTGTTGAGTATGCACGTTCACAGGAGGAGCCTCACAATAAAAAGTTCAGATTTACTGTTACCACAAACGGTGTACACCTCACTGACGAGATGATAGACTTCATCAACAAGGAAATGTACAACGTTGTTCTGTCTATCGACGGAAGAAAAGAAGTCAATGACAGAATGAGAGTGCGTGTTGACGGTTCAGGAAGCTATGACAGGATAATCCCTAACTTCAAGCGACTTGTGGACAAGCGTCCTAAGAACAAGGACTGGTATGTAAGAGGCACTTACACAAAGTATAATCTTGACTTCTCAAATGATGTAATGCACCTTTATGATCTGGGATTCGACCAGATATCCGTTGAGCCTGTTATGGCTGACCCTAGCGAGCCTTATGCTATCACAGAAGCTGACCTGCCTAAGATTTTCAAGGAGTATGAGATACTTTCTGAGAAGATACAGAAGATAAGGGACGAGGGCAAGTTCATAAATTTCTTCCATTTTATGATAGACCTCGACCAAGGTCCTTGTGCGATAAAGAGACTTAGGGGCTGTGGAAGCGGAAACGAGTATGTTTCTGTTACTCCTGACGGCGATATTTACCCATGTCATCAGTTTGTTGGTATCACAGAGTTCAAAATGGGCAATCTCTATGACGGCACATTTAACGAGGAAATGAAAGATATGTTTGCTCACGCACACGTTTACAACAAGCCTGAGTGCAAAAAGTGCTGGGCAAAGTTCTATTGCAGTGGCGGTTGCAATGCAAACAACTACATTTACGCAGGTGATATCCACAATGCGCATAAGCTGTCATGTCAGATACAGAAGAAGCGTCTTGAATGTGCTATCATGATGAAGGCTGTTAAAATGCTCGACAGCGCTGAATGAATATAAATATTTTGTAAATTTTACGCATTATAACTTTTGTGTACATATATAAACTTAATATGTACAAAAACGTTTGAAGTTTAACAAAAAAATTTATTGAATAATCGTTTTAAAAAGCACGGAATAACAAATGACGTTATTTCGTGCTTTCTGCTGTTATTACATAGTATGATAATGTCGAAAAATAGCAAAATGTGTCTGATGCGTTAATAAGTATTAAGATAAATATAATGTATACTAAGCTGGTAGCTTATTGACAAAGCGGGTCGAATTTAGTATAATATTGACATAAACAAAAGGTGCTTGGCGGTCATGTTACCGCAAATCGGCTATAACGAGCGCCCTCTGTATCGGACAGTATAAAACGACAAATTATTATGAAAAGGACGAAGAGATATGAAAACTAATGAAAAGAAGAATACTTCTGCTAAGAAGAAACTTATACCTGCAGTTGCAATGCTCACAACTTCCGCTGTAATGCTTTCTACTGCTACTTATGCTTGGTTTACAATGAGCAGAGAAGTTGAAGTAACAGGCATTAAGCTTACTGCTACAACTCCACAGACTATTGAAGTTTCACTTGGTAAAGCAACGGCAGGTGCTACGATTACAAGCAAAACTGAGGCAACTGCACCTACTAATGATGATGCTGACACAAAACTTTGGTCAAATAAAGCCGCAACAAGTTCAGTTTATGCTACATTTGGAAAGCTTATTCCTGCGTCAACAATTGATGGTAAGGATTTGTATTATACAACAAAGGCAACTGAAAATGGTAAGGCTGTAGATATTTCAGGCGAAAACGCATTTATTAAGGCTACTAATACTAACAATGCAGGTTGGACTTTCCAGAATGTCGGAGAATCGTCAGCAACGGAGAAAGATTTGACCGCTAACACAGATGGTGAAGGTTACTATCTTGACATTCCTGTATGGTTTAGAACAACAAGTATAGATGACGTTAAACTTGGTGTTGATGTAACTGTTACTGATCCAAATGCTGCTGATGATAACACAAAGGGTGATTTGTATAAGGCTACTCGTGTTGCATTTTTGACAAGTGACAAGACAACCGCAAACGGTGTTTTCCTTGGTGCTGAAACTGATGTTGATAATGGATATTATAAGAAAAAAGCAGTAAGGGCTAATACAGGAACAAGCGAAAATGATTATTATGGCACTGTAACAGTTGCAAAGGAAGTAACTGCAAATACAGCAGGACAGGTTACAAATAGTGATTCAACTGAGGTTGCAAATGTAACTGGAGTTGGCACTGGAAAGACAGGTTACAGCACTCCTGCTAAGTATTATATCCGTGTATGGCTTGAGGGTGAAGATGTAAACTGCTGGAATGTAAATGCTGGACAGAGCTTTAACGTAGATTTGAAATTCTATGATCTTTCAAACAAAGGTGCAGCTGACTAATCAACAAACAATAAAACAAAAAAGACGCCGAAGAAATTCGGCGTTTTTTGGTAAATGGGCATAAAAAATAATTTTCCATATTTGGGGAAATTCCCCAACTTTTCTTTGCTTTTTGTCGAAAATATGCTATAATGATATATTGGAACAGGAAAGGAAGTGACTTGCTTTGAACGGTAATTCAACAGTTGACGGCGTTCGTGCCGTGGAGCTTTTCTATAGACCTATAAAAAATACCGACAGCGGCAGGGTCACTTTTTTGCAGTCGCAAACAAGGCTCAATTCTCCTGCTATGGGAACGCTCATGCCTGCGGATTATCTCCCTGTGGCTCAGCTTTCCGACCGATGTGTTAGCATTTTCAAGCTTGCTTTAGTTCAGCTTTTGCAGGCTTTGGGCAAGTTTCACGAAAGGGAAGTTGACGTTGATTGGGCAAGCGTGTTCATGCCTGCAAGATTTTTAAGGCAGACGGAAGCTCCGAGAGTTGTGGCAGATTATTGTGATAAGTTTGGCGTGAAGTATGAGCGTGTCTGCTTTGAACTGTCGCCTGATGTGCTTGATGAAGCTGACAGCACAGCGGCAGATAACGTGGCTCTTATGAGAAGACAGGGCTTTCATTTTCTGCTCACAGGCTTCGGCGCTGAGGGCTTTAAGATGCTGAAAACAGCTGAGTTCAAGGTGGATAATATCATGCTTGACGGCTCAGTGGCTCAGGTTCTTGGTAAGAGCGACAGGTATGATACCTGCGTGAACTCTCTGCTGAATTTCGTTTTTGACCTTAATGCTGAGGTCATAGCTGACGGCATTACTGATGATAAGCAGGTGAAACAGCTCAGCGGTATGCAGTGCCTTTACTATTCGGGAGAAAATGCAGGAAAATATATTGCGGAAAGATACGTTCGCAATAGAAATGAGTAATAAACGGGTGATACGGTTTTGGACGGTAAAAATACAGATAAAAATACAAGAGTAGTCGATACCCTTGCACTTCGCAGGACCGCCAAGGAAGCTAAACGCTATGTGGTATTGATGAGATTGCTTAAAATACTTGCCATTATACTTATCGCTATCGTGGCGGCGGCTTATGCGGTGTCTTATTTTTACGACAAGTATGGTAGCTTTACAGTTAAGATAAGTAAGTATGATATGATAGATCAGGGACTTACTCTTTCGGAAACTCCTGACTATACCACGAGCAATTCAAGGCTCAATGCGGATATCCTCTATGATATGACAAATATCAGTGGCGAAGATCTCCCTGATAATATCGACAAGATAAACGGCAGCCATAACGGCGAGGGGTATATAGCTTATACTTTCTATCTCATAAATTCCGGTAAAGACACACTTAGCTATGACAGCGAAATGACTATCGAGAACGTCACGAACGGTGTTGATGAAGCTATCAGAGTGGAGCTTTTCGTGAATGGCGAGAAAACTGTTTATGGTAAAACAAAGTCTGACGGCAGCGGTAAGGAAAGCGATTGTGACAAGGAGTTCGCCTCCTCTACTGAGGTCATGAAGGACCGACGTGAAAAGCTTGGTCCTGGTGAGAAAGACAAGTATACAGTGGTCATATGGCTTGAGGGAAATGACCCTGATTGTGTTGACAAAATAATCGGTGGCACAATGAAGCTTGGTATGAATTTCAAGATCGTTGAAACAACTTAAAAAATTAGAAGGGAGGAAGCCTCGGGTTTCCGAGGTTTTGAATTATGAAAAAAGCTTTGAAGATCGTTTTTAATGTTATCGCATGGGTGGTGCTTATCTTTGCACTGCTTATAACAATTCTAGTGTTCTCGTCTGATAAGAATAATGGTACGGCAAGTCTGCTGGGATATATCCCGCTCACAGTTGAATCTGACTCAATGAAGCCAACTTTCAAAAAAGGCGACCTTATTATCTCAAAGGAGATAGACGATATCAATTCTCTGAAAAAGGGCGACGTTATCACTTTCTGGACTCTTATAGAGGGCAAAAAGGTGAAGAATACCCACCGTATCGCAGAGGTACTCAATGATAACGGCTCTGTAGGTTTTATCACACGAGGCGACGCTAATAACGCAGATGATACATACACTGTTTATGCAGGTGATATAATCGGTCAGTGGGAAGGTGCAAAAATAGGCGGTTTCGGCAAGGTAATGGATTTTCTCAGAACAAAAACGGGATTTTTCATTTGCATACTTTTGCCGATAGCACTGTTTTTCCTCTTTGAGCTTTATAAGCTTATCGCAACCATAATCGAGATAAAGCGTCCTGCTATCACAGAGAGTGATGAGGAAGAAATAAAAAGACGTGCAGTTGAGGAATACCTTGCACAGCAGAAGGAACAGGAAGAGGAAAATGCACAGCAGGAGAAAAATGATAAATAACTGCTGCTTGGGTGATACATTATGAATGGATTTCTGAAATGGTTTTTTGTTTTCATGTCGTCAATGCTTGCAGGCTTTGGGCAGATCTTCAAGGGTCTGTGGAACGGCATAAAACAGATCTTCAATATAAAAAACTACATAAGGATATTCAAGACCTACTCGGCAGACTTTGGTGCGCTGGGCTGGATACTTTCTGTGCTTGCAATTATCGTTGTTGTGGCTATTTTTGTGCTTATTATTTTTATGATAGTGCTTGCTGTGAGAAAGTACATAAGATTCAGACACTCTATCGTCAGCAACGAGGATCTTATCGAAGAGATATCTGACCTGCAGCGTCAGGTGGTCAAAATGACTAAGGAAAAAGATGAGATCATGGCAATGAAGGTGGCTCAGCTTGGCGTATATGATAACACCGCTCTTGCAGAGGGTGAAACAAAGCTTGCAGAGGGCGAGCAGATGCCTGCACAGGGCGAAGCTCAAACCATTGTGGACGGCGTTGTTCAGACAGCAGATTGCCGTTTTTCAAAGCTTATCGAGGTGGACAATTTTTACAAGACATACGAGCCGCCTGCTTACAATAATGACATCACCCTTAGCGGTATCTGCGAAGCATACAGAAACTTTGCCTGCTCAAGAATGCACCTTTATTATGACATAAAAACTATCCGACTTTTCATTGCAGGCATGGCTTCAACAAAGCTCATTATCCTGCAAGGTATCTCTGGTACAGGTAAAACATCATTGCCATATTCATTCGGTAAGTTCTTGCAGAAAGATACTACTATCGCATCTGTTCAGCCGTCATGGCGTGACAGAACTGAGCTTTTCGGCTACTTCAACGAGTTCACGAAGAACTTTAATGAAACAGAAGTCCTCAAAAGAATTTATTCTTCTGAATACAATGACGATGTAAACTTCATACTCCTCGACGAGATGAACATTGCGAGAGTAGAATATTACTTTGCGGAAATGCTCTCGATTCTTGAAATGCCTGATCCTGCCGAGTGGGAGCTTGATCTTGTTCCTAATGTGTGGAGCACCGACCCTGTTCGCCTTGACAAAGGCAAGCTGCGTATTCCGCAGAACATTTGGTATATCGGTACTGCCAACAACGACGATTCCACGTTCACTATCTCAGATAAGGTATACGACCGTGCACAGCCTATCAATCTTGACGCAAAGGGAGTTGCCTTTGACGCACCTGACACGCCGCCTATGAATTTAAGCTTTGAACATCTTGATACACTCTTCAAGGAAGCTTTTCAAATGTATCCTGTTTCACAGGACAGCTTGAAAAAGATACAGCAGCTTGACCTGTGGGTAATTGAAAAGCTGAGAGTGGCTTTCGGTAACCGTATACTTAAACAGATGAACTTGTTTGTTCCTGTATATGTTGCCTGCGGCGGCGAGGAGCTTGACGGCATTGACTATGTGCTTGCCACAAAGATATTCAGAAAATTCGAGTCGCTTAACTTGGCAATGCTAAGAGAAGAGCTGAAAGAACTTTGCACCTATATGCAGAAGCTTTTTGGCAGAAACACCATGAAAGAGTCTATAGCATATCTTGAAAGATTGCAAAAACTGTACTAAAATTTGTACTCATAAGCTTTGAGAGGAGGGACGGGCATGAGCGAATACAACGAACAGCGTGCAGCTTTTGACAAAGCTGTAAAGACGTTTGACGGCAATAACAGCTTTGCGGCAGCCCGTGCCTTGCTTCTTTCGGGCGAAAAAACTGTATCTTTTAATCGTAAGATAATCGAGAAGAATATAGATTCGTCCTGGCTCACAGAGATAGAAAAAGCTCTGCCACATCTTGATACGGTAATAAGAAATCCCAGAAACACCATTAAAGAAGTGGAAGAGATCGTGCCTATCGCTATGTCAAGGAAGATAACGGTAGAGTCCATAAAACATCTGGGACAGCACACCGATCTTATTCAGGATATCGACAAAAAGACTGGAAAGATAACTCCGTCAAAGATACTCAACATTCATAAAGAGGAAACTCTCGATACATATGAAAATAGATTTGTAAATACCCTTATCGACAGGCTATACATTTTTATAAATATAAGATACAATAAGCTTGTCCAGACCGCAGAGGCGCAGGAGGCTTATTCTTTTAATTACGATACCGTGGCTGACAGCGGTGACGGGAGAAAGGTTAACATTAGTTTTAAGATAGAAACTGTTGACAGTCTTGCCGGCGGCAGCAAGGATACTGACGTTTGGACAAGGCTTGAGAGGGTCAAAAAGGCTATCGAGGGCTATAAAGGCTCAGTGCTTTGTACCACTCTCGGCAACGCTTTTATCAGACCGCCTGTTATGAGAACAAACGCTATCACTAAAAATGTGGACCTTATGGCGTGTCTTACCCTTTGGCAGTTTATCGAAAGCTATGATAAGGCAGGCTACGAGGTCAACGTTTCTGATACTGCACAAAGACCTGATGATTCTTATATCGAGGATATATATGGTCTGACCGCAATGAACTATATGCTTTTCCGCTCATATACCCATGGGGCAGACAAGTCGGAGGAGCTTAAAACCATACAGAGCAAGACCCTCGCACCAAAGGTTGTCAGGCGTTTTGATAAGCAGACGTCTGATAAATATGATGTCATAGTTGGCGAGGGTGAACAAAGTAGTGCAAGTAAGACAGATATGGGTATGACTGCCGAAGAGGCAGGAAGCCTTACGGCAGAGCTTGACCGTATAGTTGAGATAGAAAAGCAGTTTCTTAAAGACGAGGAAGACCGTAAGAGAGCTGAGGAGCTTGCGGCTGCAGAAGCTGAAAGAAAGCGTGCCGAGCAGGAAAAGCTGGAGCGTCAGCGGCGTGAGGAAGAAGAGCGCATAAGGCTTGAGCATGAGGAAGCTGAACGCAGACGATTGGAGCTTATCCAAAAACAGCAGGCGGAGCAGGCTGCAAGAGAAAAGGCGGAGCGTGAGGAACGTGAACGCCGTGAAAAAGAGGAAGAGATCAAGCAGATCGCAAGACGCAAAAGGCAAATGGAAGAGCGTCAGCGACGTGAAGAGGAGCAGCGTGTCCGTGAGGAAAGAGCCAGGATCCGAGAGGAGAAAAAGCTGGTCCGCAGCAGCCTTGGATCTGCTATGGATCAGCAGATCAGCACGAATGAAGAAGCCGTGTCTTCAAGCTTTGTGTCAGAGTATGAGTCCCCTGAGATCGCTGCAAAAAAGGCGAAAGAAGCACAACAGCAGCGTGAGCAGGAACGTCGTGAGCGTGAACGTGCTGAGCGTCTTAAAGCTGAACGTGAAAGCTTTGAAAATAAAAATATCAATGAGATATTTAAAGAATATTCCAAAAATCCATATTACATGGCAAAACGTGGCATAACATATGTTCTGGCTCACGCATTTGGGATCATACCTGTTGTGACGGATAATCCGGACTATATCAGAATGCTCAAAGTCAAGAAGGAAAAAGAACTGGCTGAGGCAGAGAGAAAACGTGCAGAGCGTGAAATCGAGATTATCTATGAAAAATATGCTCCGTATCTGAAATATGATGTAAAGAGGCGTATCAAAAACAGGCAGTTTAAAAAGAGAAAACGTCTTGAGCGAAAGAACAGACCGCCAAGACCATATATTCCGCCACAGCGCACTGCTGAGGAGCAGAAAGCTATCGACACTGAGATGAAGAGGCTTTACAAGGAGTATCACGTTTCGGCTGCGGGCAGACTGGTAAGACATTTGAAAGAAAAGTACAGAAAGAAACCTTAGTGCAGGAGGGAGCGTCGGTATCATCGGCAAGGCGTTGAGGATAGTAAAAATAGCTTTGACAATACTTGGTTCTGCTGTGTTTGCGGCACTGCTGAGTGTGACGGTGTACATAATGGTCTGCGGCTGTATCGGCAGAACAGCAAGCATTTTTGGTTACAGCGTACTGAAGGTCATGAGCGGAAGTATGGAGCCGTCTATACATGAGGGAGACTATATTTACATCAAAAAGACGGATACTGACAGCTTAAAGGCAGGGGATATCATTTCGTTCTACTCTCAAGATGATAGTATTAAAGGCGAGATAAATACTCACAGGATATCTGAGGTTTTGAGCGACGGCACTTTTGTTACTAAAGGCGATGCTAACAAAATAGAGGACAGCGTGACGGTGCAAAAAGTCAGCATTATTGGAAAATACTATGGAAAACTCAGATTTTTCAAGTGGCTTGGGTCATTTGCATCAACCAAAAAGCTCCTCATACTGTTTGTTATAATCCCAACAGTTTGCATGGCGGTGTATGAGGTAAAAACTATCGCTGAGATAAAAATATATTCAAACCGTGAGGAAGCCTTGAAAGCGGCTGAAAAAGAAAAAGAAAAGCTTATGCGTGAGGCTGTTGAAAAGGAAGTTCAGCGGCTGAAAATGCAGGAAAATGAGAAAAAGGAGGCGAACAGCTTTGAATCAGGAAAAGATAATGAAGGCTAAAATGATAACGGCTATCATTATTTGTATTGCGACACTTGCAGGGCTGTTCGTTTTTATCGGGCTTTATATGGACAAGTCCGAGGAAGTCAGAAAGACTTACATCGCTAAGTATATGGAAAATCTGTCTGCCGCCTCTGAGGAGATAGACACTTATCTTGAAAGCGGCAAGGATCTTCCAATGAGATACAACATGATACTTTCGGACATGGGTGCTGCAAGGTCGCTGGTGTTTCTTATTGACGATTACACGGAGGAGCAGAAGGCTATAAACGAGCTTCATTACTGCTTTGTGAAGTATCCCGAACAAATGCAGGGCAAGCTTGAGGACGTAAAAAAAGCACTTGACCATATCACCGAAAATCTTGACAAAGGCTATAGGGAAGTCAACGAGATAGTTGATTCGGTTGATAAAATGGGAAATTAATGCAAGGAGGACAATAACGTGAGCAGTAAAGGGCAGCTTAAAAGAGAAATAAAGAAATGCAGACTTACTATCGAGGAAATAGAGCGTAAGAGATCACGTTCACAATCAGCACTGGTTCAGGCAATTCTTTTGCAGGAAGAGCCTAACGAAATGGATGTTGAGTGGTTCAACAAATACACAGGCGAGATAACCGCTTGCAGAAACCACATGATAGAATTGCAGAAAGAGCTTGACTCGATGAAATAATGGAGGTCGTCAGAGTGGCTGAGCATAAAGTGATAGAGAAAGCAGACAGCGAGGAAGAAAAGAAGAAACGCAAACTGCTTATTATAAAAATAATACCAGTTGCAGTGCTGGCATTTATACTTATTGCGGTCAGCTTGGCTTGGTTTACCATTGATAAAGCCCTTGATCTTGATTCATTTGGAATGAAAAGCGTAGATTCGCCATTTGAACTGAAAACAGTAGGCAGTGCCAATGTGCTTAAAGCTGAGATACTTGACAGCAATGACTACTCTAAGGTGTCTGATGGGAGCAACATCACTTCTGACGAGAACAACAAGATCTACTGGCTTCTTGATGAAGAAAGCGGTATGACGAATAGTATCAATCCTGGCAGTCATGGAAAGCTTACTTTTTATGTTGTCCCGAAGCAGTCGGGAGAAATGGAGATACAGTTCAAGTTGAGTATCACGGGATATGCAGAGAATAAAAACGGCGACAGCGTTTCATACGAAAAGGTAACTGATGAAAATGTTACAAACTTTTTGAATGGACACATCATGTTTTTTGAGAAATATGATGAGAGCACTCATACATATTCCGATTTTCTTAGTGATGAAACATTCACAAGGACGTTTAAAGATTGTAAAGTAGACGTTTCGCAGGAAGTGAGCGTATATTGGGTGTGGCCGAACACTCTTGGTCAGATACTGATGAAAAGCACAGATGAAAATCTGACAGAGAAAAACGTGCTGTTTGGTGATAACAGTGAAGAGCGTTTGAATTTTGCAAAATATATAAATGGTAATATAAGTTTGTTCTTGTCAGGTGATGCTGATAAAGATCAGAATAAAACGGTTATTGAGAATATACTTAAAGGTGATAAATACAGCACAACACAGTTATCGTCACTAAGCTCAATGTATAATGACGCTGACGAAAAGATAGGTACAAAGGTGCAATATATCCTTGTTGAACTAAACGTATAGATAAGAATATTAACTTTGCACGGAGGCAGTTTGAAGTGAAAACTAATAGAAATCAGAAAATTAATAGAATATGCCACAAGCTTTACAGCAAGTATCGCAAGAATGTTATTTCTTTAGTTACCGCCGCCGTATTGCTTGTTACAAGTATGCCTCTTGCGGACATTTCAGGTGTTGTGTCTAAAATGGTATCAACTGTCACTAATGCGATTTCAGCTATGGCGGCAGAAACATATACTGACATTTCTAACGATATCAAAAGCGGCGTTTATACTATACAGAATGCAGAAGATTTTAAAAAGCTTCTTAATGCAGATCCTTCTGTCTATCAGAATATCACTGTATTGTTTTCAAACAACCAATCTCAGTTTAAGGCTTCTGATTTTACAGGAATAGAAAAAGGACTTGGCAATGAAAATTATCCTTTCAAGGGAACAGTCAAAGCAAATGAGGGTTCAGCTATTAATCTTCCTATTAATTTTGCTCTGTTTGAATATCTTAGTGACAGTGCAAATTTAGATACTATTATTTTTGCTAGACCGGAAGAAAAAAATTCAGCTTTGCTTGCTGAGAATGTTATACACGGTGATGTGGCTTCAGCTAATAAGTGGAAAATAAAAGCTGATCCTGTAGATGATTCAGGTGCTACAATTTATAAATCCTTCACGTCTGTTATAGGCAATATGAAAAATGGAGCAACGGTCGATCTGGATATCACTCTAAGTAATGGTGTCAAGGCGGAAGTATCAGGCGGGGATAATGCAGGTCTTGCTTGTGGCACTATGTACGAAAACGCAAGCCTTGATGTAAGCTTGTCAAGTAATTTGCTTGACATTTCAGGCGAATCGAACGCAGGTGTATTTGTTGGAAAAATGAGTGCTGGTGCAACGCTGAACATCGACAAGTGCAACACCTTGACGGATGTGAATATATCCGCAAATAACGCAGGCGGACTTGTGGGTAGTGCAGAGAATGCAGAAATAAATGTTGGCGAAGGTGTCACCATTACCATGACCGGAAGCGTTACAGGCTCTGTAACTGCGGGCGGTCTTTTCGGCTCTTATACATACAGTAAAGCCAACGAAAAGACATTTGATATTTCAAAATTCAGTGGCATGGAAATGGCACTTGCTTGTTCATCAGGAGATACCGCTGACAGTGCGGCTGTTGGTTCTGTTTTCGGAGTGCTGACAAACAGCGCAGATAGTGTAAAAATTAGTATCACAGGCACCACTAATGATATTATTACTTCAAACTTCAATGGCTCTGTAAGGGCAGGCTTTTATGGTGGTATTGTCGGAAGATATTCTGCCAATGCTCTTAGCTCTGAACTTGCACTAAGTGAAGTTACTGTAGATGTGACCGGTTCATGCAATGCCCTTGATTTTGGTGGCATTATTGGTAAGATAGGTGATAACAGCAAGGCTTACGTAAGCGTCAAGAATACCACTATAAGTATTAATAATCCCACATCATCACAAAATAATTATGGCGGACTTGTGGGCTATGCAGATCAGGCTTTTATTGATGTCAGCGGCAATGTCACAGTTACGGCAGCTGATGTTTCTGCAAGCCAGAGCGTAGGTGGCATTGTTGGCAAATTTAATAAAAATGGCGTTGTAAGGCTTGGCGGTGAAACAGCCCTTTCAGGCTTTTATCCTAAAGACCCTAGCAAAAACGGATGTCAGATAGTAGGAAATAGAGGCAATGCTTTGATCTATAGCTTAAGCGGCTGGTCATTTACAAGGACAACTTCAAAAGTCATAGACGATATGGATTGGGGCGGAGTGCTTCGACTTAACAATTCCGATCTGCTTGAGAGTGCTGACGGTGTTCTGTCTTTTGATGGATCAGGGCATACTGTTACAATAAATGGATTTGCCAATAATAGTATAACTATAGACAATAGGGCAGATTTTGCCCGTGCGGCTTTGATAATGCAGCATGATAGCAATGATTTTGTTAAGTATAGCGGTGCTATCAGGGCAGATATGCTTGCGGCAAATATCAGCCTTAGTACAGATGTTGATATAAGCGACACAGGTCTAACCGGCTTTATGCGTGATAATGGTGAGGATACTTTCACAGGCACGCTTACTGGCAATAGTCATAAACTTACCATGACAGTGGGAACAGATAATGATAAGATAGTTTTCCATACTCACAACGGACTTTTTGCAAAGACAAGCGGTGCAAAAATAAGCAATATAATGCTTGTTTCAAACTTTAATATTGTTGGTGACAATGTTTCTGGCGGTGATGCTTGTTATATTGGTTCTGTATCTGCATACAACAGCGGAGCTTTGACTATTGACAGCGTGACCGCCAATGTGACCGCAGCCCCAAGTGGTGCGTATACGAATTTTGTCGGAGGTCTGGTTGGATATGTTGCTGACGCCACAAGCGAAGTTTCATTCACTAATTCTGCTGTAACAGCAAATCTTACATACGATAATAGCACAACAAAGGTAGATTGTACTTGTCTTGGCGGAGTTATCGGAATGGTAGGAGCTGTTAAATCAAAGCCTACAACCGGTATTAAATTTGATAATGTCACTGTTGGCGGAAATATAACTGACAAACACACAGGTCCTATAACAGGCAGTGCTAATGCCAGGGTTGGTGGACTTATTGCCGAGATAGGTTCGACTACATCATCATCTCCTAATATTGTGAAAATACAAAGTGTTAGTGTAAATACTCTTAATATAAAAACTTCCACTAAAATCAGCGGAAGCACAAGCGGTGGGTTTATTGGTCACAACTGGTATAATGTTGAAGTAACGCTGGATAAAATAATTGTATCTAATTCTACTATAACATCTGATAGTAATGAGATAGGCGGTCTTGTACTTTCCACAACAGGTTATTGGAGCATAAATAAGGTTAGCTTTGACAGTGTGACAGTAACAGCAAACAACTGTAAAAATTTCGGCATGCTCGCCTCGACATTATTGGGAAGAAATTATGATCCATATACATTTAATTATTCTGATGGATCAGGTTCATATTATGGTACATGTGCCCTTAATGCAACTTATTTTGAACTCACTGATCCTAATGGATATGAGATCTCATCAAATACTAAGATAAATATAAGTAAAAAATATTTGTATTTTGATGAGATAGCTCGTTGTAGTATTTATGCTTCAAATACTCCTGTTTCCAATCGTCAAGCCATAATTTCAATTCCTGCTGTTAATGATAAAAATGAACGTTTGCTCTATATGGACGGTGAACACTGCAATACCTATCAAAATCAAACAAAAAATAATGGTGAGACATGGAAAGATAATCCTTGTGCAAGATATTATTATAACCTTGATGTATATAAAAATGGTAACGCCTCCACAGGCGGAGCTAAAGCTACTGTATGGAGTGCAAGAGTTTTTGCGGCGTCAAACATAAAAAATTATATTTGTGAAAAAGACCCTGGTTTCCCTAAAGATGAAACAATAGATCTGCGTGGATATTCTTACTATCCTGTTGATACGAATAACCTAACTATTAGTTCAAGTTCAACTATTATTTTTGACAATAAAGGCTTTAATATGTCTGAAAAAGTGTTAAATAATAACCATCCTCGTCATACGAATGGTAATGATAGTGTTAATCCTAGTAAAAACGATGATTCTCGTACACAACATTACATGATGCAATGCGGACTTTTCAGAAATGAAAATGGAGCTGTTACCATAAGTGGTAAACTGACCTTTAAGGGAAATATCGGTAAAGTTAATAATGGTTCAGGTGCATTGGTTTGCGGCTCGGTTGCTGACGACACCAATACTACAAAAAAATCTGTCAAAATTACCGGCAGTATCGTTCTTGATGATCTGTATGTGAATGATACTTCTCTAAGTTTAAATGACGAAAATTCTTATGCCCCTTTGCTTATAAATAAGATAGGCAACATGACAGAGATCACTATACAAAATGTGTCACAGAAAAAACACAGTACGACCGCTGAACAATATTACAAAGGCGGTCAGAAATACGCCGCAACAAGCCTTATAGGCAATGTAGGAAGCAAAAATGGTCAAAATATATCTCTGATTTTCTCAAATATCAAGCTTGACGCAAGTAATGAAAATTCAATTTTCAAAAATGCTACTTTGCTTGAAAGCTTTCAGAATTCTGACGGCGCAGGCTCTTCTGCAATATACAACTATAAATGGGACGACGATTGGGGTATAGACTCAGCTGGCAATATTAAGCATAATGTAACCTACGGAAAAGAAGTGTCTGACACCATTAAGAATGTTGACAATGACGGAAAGAGCAGGCAGAATAAATATCATGGCGATTGGAGTAGGGATGACAGGTATACTTCCCCTGACCAAAATAACGCAAAAGAGGAATATAGCTTTACAAGTTACAAGCCATATGTTGCTATATCGTATGATACCACCCAAAACTATGATGAGATAGACGTAAACCTTGAGCGACCATATCTTGACAAGGGTTGCGGAACATACTCTGATCCATATATCCTTGACGCTTCCACACTTGCAGAGGTCGCACGAGTTATCAGTACAGCCGCACCTACAAATGGCTGGGAAGTAAACTATAATGCAAATGTTTCTGCCGATAAATCGACTGTTAATGCTAATAGTGCTTTTTGCAAAGGCACCAAGCATGAAACCTATACTTATGATGGTGCAGGCAATTTTGTAAGCGGAACGAAAAAAGTTTCAGTTTCAAAAGATAACATGATCAAATATCTTTGCGAAGCTTATTACAAGATAGATGATGATATAGTTCTCGGCAGTTCTTTTGCAGGTCTTGGCGGAACATCAAACAGTTACGTTTTCAGGGGCGTTATTGTTGGACAGAAGAAATCCGACGGAACATATCCAACTATCACCAATAATTCTGCAAGCCCTCTCATCAGGTTCAGCAGCGGAAGTGTTGTAAAAAATATCAATATAAAATATACCAATGTAACGCTTTCAAAAAACAATAATAATAAATTAAACTATAGTACCGGAAAGACAGAGTATTACGGCGGTGTTATGGGCGTTGTGTTTGGCGGAGATAATATCATTGATAATGTCAAGGTAACAAATCCTAATATAACATTTGCAAAGAACGATAACAGCAAACAACATCTCATTACTGCAGGCGGATATGTTGGCGCCATAGTTTACGGCGGCGTTATTTTCAGAAATATGAACAACGTTGCAAAAGATAGTGCGCTTACAACCAACAATACTGAGGCAGTGGGCGAAAACGCAGCTACCAACCTCTTTATCAATCCATATATAGGCAGAGTTGTAAACGGCTTTGCTATTGAAGAGGGAACAAAGTTCGGTAAGTCAACTAACCTTAACAATGGCAGGAAAAATTATCTCATCACACAGTTTAAGAGCGAGCTAAGTGATGAAGAAAAATTAAATGTTATTGCCGGCACGACCAATACCATTGAAGTGCCTAATGCACAGGCATTGTTTATGCTGTCTGTCATATCACAGTCCGGTATGGGATATACAGATAAATATAAAAACACTTGCGGCTATGGTCACTATACTTTCACTCGAAATGCAGACTATTCAAAAGTTGGTACAGCTACATTGGCTTCTGATGATAAAGATTACAAAACTGCGATCTCAGATTATCAAAGACTTGAAAAGGCTACAAGCAAGGAATATGAAAAGAAAAATTCTGTAATGCTAAAAAAATATACAAAGCCAAGTGGAAAAGGTCTTTATGAAGCAAAATGGGCACACGATCAAAGTAAGAAATTTACTGTTAAGCTCACAGGAAATGGAACCTATGACCTCACCGACACAGGTTTTCGTGGTATAAATCAGTTGTTTGATGCAAAGGATAGTAACCTTGGCGACATTAAATGTGATTATACTTTATCTTTGACAGCTATCCAGGGAAATGATAAGACTATAAAGCTCGATACAGATATAAAAGCCTATGCTGTGAAAATAACGGATAACAAGAGCGGTAACACTATTGAATTCCAAGATGTGGATAACTATAAATATCGTACCGCATTTGCCTCCGTAAAAGGAGTTGGGCTGATAAACTGTTCAACGTATGCTCTGACTGTAGATAGTCTTAAGCTTTCCGGCAAGATCAGCGTTAAGACGTATAACAACGATGGAAAATCGTATGTTAATGAAGACCTTTCTACAGGTGGTATTGTTGGCGGAGTACAGGGTCAATGCAAGTTTAGCGGAATAACCTTGAACGATCTTGAGGTATCTGGCGCATATACTGTGGGAGGACTTATAGGAAAGTCAACAAATAATATCAATATAAGTGGCGTTAAGTCTGAAAACAGCGGCATTTATGTTTATGGCGGATTTGAAACAGGCGGTCTTGTGGGAAATTCTCAGAAAGGCAGCGAATTTAATGTTAAGGATTCCAAGATAACAATTAATAAAGTTGAATTTGCTAATCTTGATAAAGGCACAGGAACTTGGTTTGGCGTAGGTGGAATCGCAGGCTCTGCAAATATCAAAACGACAATAAGCAATGTTCAGCTTACACCTTATAATACAGACAGCTTTATCGGCTCAAAAAAAGACAATAAACCCCTTGCTACTCTGACAATGAACGAGGGCGGTCTTATAGGATTGTCCAACGAAGTATGCACAATAGAAAACACAAGCGTCAGCGTCGATGTTTATGGAAGTAATGCCGGCGGATTCGTTGGAATAAACAAAAAACAGTTGTCTGTCAATGAGAACTGTTATTATGGCGGAACGTCTGACACATCAGCTTGCGGTGTCTATGGTTATGCAAGTTCAGGCGGAATGGTCGGCACACAGAATGAGGCTGTGAACATATCAAAGTCTGCTGTAAAAAATGCAGTGATAGGTATACCAACTGCTAAAAATGGTGATGCAGGTATCGGAGGTTATGTTGGCATAAAAGCTAATGGTGATCTGAAGATAACTGATTGTGAAGTCAATAATGTTACGCTGTCAGCAGAAGATAAGTCCAATGGTGCAGGCGCAGGCGGCGTGATCGGTCATAATGACCGTGGCAGCACATATGCTTATGATATTCTCATAAATAAATTAAGCTATATAAAAGGCAACAACAGTGTGACTGTTTCTAACTTGATAGGTTGGAACAATGATAAAAATCTATCATCTAAATTTATCGGAGTATCGGTAAATAACACGGATTGTTTACCTGATATACAGTATAATGCTTCACAGATACCTGCCAGCTTCACCGCAGTTCATGCTGACTATAACGGCGATCAGAATAATACTCAAAATATCGGTGAGGGAAGCGGCACGCACGTTGATATCAATTCACCTTATGTCAATATAAATCCAAGCAAAACCATTGGAGATAAAATTTTCACAGGCGATCTTGTTGGCGGAAATATGCAGACTATCATCAGTGACGCTGCTTCCTATACGAATGGCACAAAGACAAAATCCTATGGCATAAACAGTACCATAAAGACATATGCAGAGAATTTGGATAAATCAAAGCTTACAACATTTCGTCAGGCCTCTGAGCTTGATGTTCAGGAGCTGAACGATCTTCCAGTTTTGCTTATTGATGATAACTCATCGTTGAATATCACACAAATGCTCGCAAAGTATATATCAGTTCTGACAAATTGTGATGTTTGCGACAGCAGTTCAAATAAGCTGAAAACAACAGATCTTATGAATGTAAGCACAGCGACTTATGTGTATGATAACGGCGTTTTGAAAAAATCAGACAAAAGCACTCTTATGTTTAACAGCAAGACAGGATATTTCAAGGTCACAGACGGTCAGTATGACAATGACGGAACAAATAGATTTACTGTCATTACTCTTGATTATATCGACCCAACGGGAAGTGGCAAAACTGCTCTTAGACTTCATATTCCTGTTTTTGTAAGAAAGGTGCTTGATTTCAGCTTCCAATCTTACGTTATCTCAGGCACAGACTATAACCATTCTCACTATACGGATAAAACAAAGCTTGCTTTTGAGAGCTTTGATGCACCTGTTACTACTTATTTTAAATATTCCTATTACAAATCTGCTAACGAATGGGAAAAAATGCTCAATAATGGTGACAGTCTGCTTTGGAGCTTTGATAAAAAGCTTTACCTTATTGGTGATAATGCCATTGACAGTGGTGTGCTTACCGATGATACAAAGCTAACTCTTGTTGATGCAAATAACAATGACAAGACTTATCATTCTACCGCAAGTGATGCTAAGTTTAATAAAACAACCGGTGAGCTTGACTTGACAAATATAAGTGGCTTTAAACCGGTCACAATGAATGATGTATTGTTAAGGTATGCGTCGGTAACAGCTAAAGAATCATCTGACGGAACACTTGTTGAGGCGGATGAAGCTGCAGCTACCGTGAAAACAAGCGACGGCAAGTATTATAGACCTGCCGGCGAGGGTGAAACAGGCACTTATAAGATAATTGTTACAGCGAACAGTGATACACCAAAAAATGCTAATGACGAAATGATAATAAGCGAGAACTATTATCTCACTATCAATATTCCGGAAAATGAAGGTTCAAAAAAGGTCATCAAGAACTTTGTGAATTATTATAGCGGTAATAAGCCAAGAAAGCTCAATGGTAATATTCCTACAAATCTTGTCCAAGTGACAAATAATGACACTGGCGCATATGTTATTGCAAACTTTTTTACACAGCTAGTAAGTGTGACGGCTCATGACCCAGAGGAGATAACAGCGTCAAATAATTTTGTCCGTGCGACAATGACGTCAAAAATAAGCATTGATCAGAGCCTTAGAGATACATTTAATGGCTATAAGAGTGACGATTTCAATATGTATCAGGCATTTAAATTCTCTATGAAGAACTTTGATGAAAACGATGCGGGAGCTAATGCAAAGATCATTGCAGGAACTTCGGTGAATGTTGATTACAGCATTTTAAACAGTTCAGACACAGAGTTATCAAACGCAAAAATAAGCAAGACTGAAACACTTTCAGAAGCTAAAGACAGCTATATGCTGATGTATCCCGATTCGGTCTACGATTATATCAACAATGACCCGAACGGCTCTATAACTGTCAAGGCTGATATTAGCTTAACTTATGGTACTGCAGGGATCATAGATCAGTTCCCTGAGCGTAAGGACGGGGATACAAAAACCGGTATCGGCGTAAATGCGGCGTCTTATGTTGCATATAGTCAGAACAATATCGAGAACAGCTCTATCTCTGCAAGTGGAGTTATGCCTGCCAGACGCTACTATAGAAAGGCAATGACGGTGGCACAGCTAAACTATAACGTTGCAGAGTCAACGGTTCTTGAGTCGAAGGATTCACCATTTTCGCAGCTTGGTATCAATGCCAAAGATATGACTACAGGAGAAATGGCAATAACAGCAAATGCTATCTATGATCTGTCTGCTTTGAGTCGATCAACAAAGGATAGTGGCAAAAAAATACAGTATACAATGAGGTTGTATGTTAAGGACAATAGTGGCGATTATAAGCAGACAAACGATATTAGCAAATATCTCAGTAGCTTTACTTTGGAAAACGCCACATCAAACAGCGGTCTGAATGGCAAGGAGTGCGTTTTTACCACTGACTATAATGGTGAAGAACAAAACACAGCCGTTACGAAATTTACAGTAAAAACAGGCAAGGCTTTTGAGGAGCAGGGACTTACCTATGCGAACTACAGAGTTGAGCTTACCGCAGTATTGCTTAATGACAACAACTCAGTTGTTAATGGAACTACCTCAAGCGACTATGTTGTTTACACAAACGCAAAAATAGAAACAGGCTTTATAAATTCATAATAAGCAGGCATCTTCAGGAGAAAAATATGACAAAAAGCATTTTTGGAAAATTCAGAAAATTAGAAAAAAAGAAGAAGCTCCAGCTGGTCATAGCAGTATCTCTCTCGGCGGTACTGCTTGTGGCACTGCCTGTTTATGCGTGGTTTACTCACAAACGTTCCATTGCACTTACAACAAAAATAAATGCTCCTACTCAGCTTTATATCACCGCAGGAAACAAAGAATCTGTGGCAAATCTTGAAATGGCAGATATTGACGTTGAGAACGGCAGATATAAAGACTTTGTTTTCGGCATAGGCGGGGCAGACGTGCAACAATATCAAATACAGCTTGCACATACAACGAATATCCCTTTTGAGTATGAGATATATCGTGCGAAAGATGTGCCGGAAGCTGATAAAAATAATGATACTGTAGTTTATGTATCTGATGAAGAGAATAAAACGTTTTATTACAATATAGACGGCAGTAAGATCTCGGGACATTATCTCAATCAGCAAGGCTCGGAGATCATTGCTGACAGCACGCTTCATGAAAAGTCTTATGACAGCTACGGCAATGTTCAGAAAAATTCCGAAGCACTTTATTGGCAATCTGATGGTCTAAGTGTAAATGATGCAGAAAACCCATTTTGCGATTATTTTATAATCAGAGTAAAATGGAATGAAAACGTCCAAAACAATAAAGAAACTGATATGGTCTACCTTACAGTTCAAAGAAAGTAATATATCACCAGACAGAAAGGAGGGTGGCTGCTATGAAAGACCAATTTATAAAAAAGCTTAAAAGATCGTGGCTTGCAATATGGATAGCTTTTGTGGCAGCCGCACTCAGCACTGTTGGCGTTTTGGCGGCTTATACCAGCGTTTCAAGTGTAAAGCGAGTTGTGTCCACACAAAAGGGAGCAGGCATGCTGTTTTCATCTAATTATCTTACAACAGATGAAAATGATCTTCCAAGGACGATAACTTTTAGCAGTATGGAAAACTCGCCTTGTGTGACGGTCAATGTGTGCAACTATCCGCAAACATTGATAAAGCACAATGATAAGGATATCACATACACCATTACAGTTGAGCTTGTGGACAGCGACGAAAATGCTGTTACCGGAGAAGAAGCTGCTAAATACTCGGTTGAATATGGCGGTGAAAATAAGACTTTTGAAGTTAATTCAAAAATTGTATTTTCTTCACTTGTGCTTAAATCAGATGATTTCAACAAGCATGAATTTGTGCTGACCTTTGATAAGTCGCAGCTCACAGAGTCTAATATATACATGAAAGTGACAGCCACTCCTACAGATCAGGCAGAGTTGAAAACGCTCTCCGCAAAGCTTGGCGTTATCTATATAAATGATAACACATCAGCAACATGGACAGGCACATTCATTGACAACGCCGCCTCGCCAAAAGATCTTGACGGATTCAACTATCGCCTGTCAGGCAGCGGCGAGGGTACTGTCACCCTGACTTGGAATACGAACTATGTTGATATCAGCACATGGTTTAAAAACACTTACAGCCTGAATGTTTCTACAGATGTAAATACAAAAATTGCCACTGCAACTATGAAAGTCGATTCTGCCGAGAAAAATCAATATGATATTCAGTTCTATCGAACGAACGGCATAAACGGTGCAGAGCAGTGGTCTGACGGTAATCATACCAATATTACGGTGAATGGAACGGGATTTGTATCAATGAGTTTCACTCAAGGCACAGCGAAAGAAAATTAGAATATGTACAAAAAAACGGACTGCAAACAAAATGCAGTCCGTTTTCTTTTGTAGGGGCGAACAGTTCGCCCGTTATTATATCCGTGTAATGTTCAGTACGAAAGCTTAGAGTGCAGACTTCAAAGCCTCAGCAAGCTGAGCAGGACATGATGTGCCGCGTCCGTTGCAGTCGATACCCTCAAGTCTGTCAATAACGTCTTGAACCTTCATGCCCTCAACAAGCTTTGAAACACCCTGTGTGTTGCCGTTACAGCCGCCTGTGAAATGCACTTTCTTTACGATACCGTCCTCTACTTCGATATCTATTTTTCTTGAACATACTCCCTTTGGAGTGTAGCTGATAGTTGCCATTTGAAAAACCTCCTAAATTCTTGCTACGCCTGTTTCTCTTGCAGCCTTTGCCACAGCCTCAGCCACGGCGACCGGTACTGATCTGTCAAAAGAGTTAGGCAGAATAAATTCCGCACTGAGCTTGTCCTCAGGAACACAGCCTGCGATAGCCTTTGCCGCAGCCATTTTCATTTCCTCATTGATGTCAGAAGCCCTTACTGCAAGCGCACCCTTGAAAATTCCAGGGAAAGCGATAACGTTGTTTATCTGGTTAGGGAAGTCTGAACGTCCTGTGCCAACGATAAACGCACCTGCCGCCTTTGCTTCGTCAGGCATTATCTCAGGAGTCGGGTTAGCCATTGCGAAAAGTATAGGCTTATCGTTCATGGATTTAACCATTTCAGCGGTCACAAGCTTTGGCTTGGAAACACCTACGAAAGCGTCTGCGCCCTTGAGTGCGTCAGCAAGAGAGCCGTGGAGCTTGTTCTTGTTTGTTACCTTAGCCATTTCAGCGTGAGCCTCGTTAAGATAATCATCGCCCTCGCAGATTATTCCCTCACGGTCTACCATGATAAGGTTGCCGATACCGAGAGAAAGCAGCAACTTTCCGATAGCACAGCCGGCCGCACCTGCGCCGTTTATAACAAGTGTAATATCCTCTATCTTCTTGTTTGCTACCTTGCAGGCGTTCATAAGTGCCGCACCGACAACGATAGCAGTTCCGTGTTGATCGTCATGGAAAACAGGAATATCAACTTTTTCTTTAAGCTTAGCCTCTATCTCAAAGCACCTTGGAGCGGCGATATCTTCAAGATTTATACCGCCGAAGCTGTCTGATATCATAGCGATGGTGTTTACAATTTCGTCAACGTCATTGGACTTTATGCAAAGCGGAAAAGCATCAACGTCTGCGAACTCCTTGAAAAGCGCGCACTTGCCCTCCATAACAGGCATACCTGCCAGACCGCCAATATTGCCAAGACCAAGCACAGCAGAGCCGTCTGTGATAACAGCCACAAGATTTGCACGTCTTGTAAGCTCATATGAAAGGTCAGGATCTTTCTGTATCTCAAGGCAAGGCTGAGCAACGCCCGGAGTATATGCGAGAGTAAGGTCTTTGGCATTGTTTACCTTTGCTCTCGAGCAGACCTCTATCTTGCCTTTCCATTCTCTGTGTTTCTGTAGTGATTCTTCCATTACGTTCATTTTATACAGTCCTCTCTATTTTACGCATTAAAGGAACATTACCGCATGATAATGTCCCTTTATTATACCATATTATTTCTCTGTTTTCACAGCCGCTTTGTTAGCTTTTTGTGAATTTATATGAATGAGCCTGAACAGCTTGTCAAGATTTTCTTTATCAGTGGTCATGCTGCCGATATGCGTCATTGTTTCGTTATACAGACCGTGGAAGTCAGAGCCGCCGGTCACTATCAGGTCATGTTCCTTTGCGATATCCACAAGCTTCTGCTGTTGAGTTGGAGTAGCAGAGTGATGATAAGCTTCAATTCCGTCAAGCTTTCCTGCCTCAATAAGTTCAAGGAGCAGCTCGGTGTTGTTGAACATAACAGGGTGTGCCATAACAGCAATGCCCTTTGCGGAGTGTATAAGATCAAGCACAAAGTTCACGTCAGGATATTCACGGGTAACAAGACATTCGCCGTTTGGATATGCAAAAAGCTTGTCGTTCACAGAGCCGTAAAGTTCTGTTGCATAGCCGTAATTTACCAATGCCCTCATGATATGCTGTTTAAAAATGCTCTTTGAGCTTTTTGTGTAGTGCAGTACGGCATCGGCAGGGATAGGATATCTCGCCATTACCTTTTCTATCATTTCCTTTGCACAGTCTTTTCTTATCTGGCATGACTTCAGGCAAAGACCTTCCAGCCTGTCAGGCTTCTGAGGCGCATAGCAAAGAATGTGTACTTTTGAATTGCGCTTCTTGTCCCATGCGGAAAGCTCTACCGCAGGAATGACCTTGACCCCATAACGTTCGCCAAGTATTTGCGCTCTGCTTGATGATGAAAGAGTGTCATGGTCTGTTATCGCAAGAAAGTCAAGTCCCATTCTTTTTGCCTGAACAATGACCTCTTCTATACCAAGCGAGCCGTCAGACAGCGTTGTGTGACAATGCAGATCTCCTGTCATACCTTTGTTCCTCCAAATCTATAAAATATATCTGTCATTTTCTGTATATATAGTACAGCCGTTAAATTTGACTAAATAATTATAACATATTTTATATACATTTGCAAGCACTTTTGAACAATTTACACAAAATTTGCACGAAAATTATATTATTTTGTCGTATATGACAAATCTACAGTGTCGAAATAGTGCGATTTAACGAAATATCAGAGCTTATATCCGAAGAATTTTTCGCAAAACCATACGTCTTTAACCTGAAAGCTCTTGCCGTTCAGATATTCAAGTATACCTGCGTCAGTGGTGAATTTAAAGGTGAGCTTGTACGAATAAAGCGCCTGCGTTTTCACATTGTATGCACGGTTGACTTTATTTATTCCGTATTTGCCGTCACCGAGAAGTGGATAGCCAATGTGAGCAAGGTGCGCCCTTATCTGATGCGTTCTGCCTGTGACAAGGTCAACTTCAAGAAGTGCAAGGTCATCAGCCTTGTTTTCCGCAAGCACACGATAAGAGGTTATCATGGTGCGGCTGCCTGCAAATTTCTTGTCGGATACCCTGACGGTCTTTGTCGCCTCGTCCTTTTGATGATAAGCCGTGAGCCGAGCAGACTTTTCCTTCGGTATGCCCACTGTCACGCAAAGATAAAGCTTTTCAAGCTCTCTGTCTTTAACTTTCTGATTAAGCACACGCAAACTTTCAGCATTTTTCGCACATATTACGATACCGCCTGTATTGCGGTCTATCCTGTTGCAAAGGGCAGGAGCAAAAGACAGCTCCTCCTCAGGACGATATTCACCCTTTTCATAAAGATAGTGCTGTATCCTGTTTATGAGCGTGTCCGCCGAACCGCTTTCGTCCTCATGTACCACAAGTCCGCACTTTTTGTCGCAGAGGATAATATTCTCGTCCTCGTAAATAATATTCAAAGACGTTGGCGCACTGAGAAAAGCAGGTCTGTCAGCAACTTCGCCCTCGAAAAATTCGTCATTGATGTAAAGCTGCATAACGTCACCGCAAGCAAGCCGTGTGGATATCTCACAGCGTTTGCCGTTGACCTTGATACGCTTTAGGCGAAGATATTTGTACAGCAGATTTTTAGGCAGCTTCGGCACAGCCTTTGTGAGAAACTTGTCAACTCGCTGACCTGCGTCATTCTGATTTATTATAAATTCTCTCATGCTATACCTCAGAGCTTCACACGAGCGGAGAATCCTCCGTCAATAAGCTCGTCAAGACCGGTGCTGTCAGCACCGCTTTCACGAAGAAGCAGAAGAATTTCTGACATATCGCAGGCTTTGCCTTTACGGCGGGATATCTCCTCTTCACATTTGATAGCATATTGTAAAGGCTTTTTGTCAGCAGGGAAGTTCACATCTGAGCCTTGAGCGATGAGCCACTTGATGAAATCAACGCTGCGTTTGTCAGGCTTGAGAACGCCGTCCTGCTCAACAAAGTCAGCACTTTCGATAGCAGTGAGCAGAAAAGTAAGCCCGTTGCTGTCAGTGTCGTTGTAGTCCACATCATCAGAGATGAATAAGAATTTAAGCTCTTCCAGTTCACGCTTTGAGAGGGTGTAGTTGTATTCGTCATATGATCTATTCATGTTACGTCCTCCTGAAATTATTACTATAGTGATATTATAACCTAAAGTGTGGGAGAATGCAAGAGGGGAGCGGTATTAAGTGAGGAGTGAGGAATGAGGAGTGAGGAGTGAGGAATGGGAAGAGCCCTGAGCGCAGCGATTTTGCGGCATGACAAACTCTCCCGAATAATCTGTAGGGGCGAACACCGTTCGCCCGTGCTCAGGATTTGCTGTAAATTCAGAATTGTCGGGGAGAATTTTTTGCTGCCGAACCTTGTTGTTGCCGTGGGTTTGTTTCTTCGACGGGCGAACACCGTTCGCCCCTACACATACATCGAGCTGATACCGCAGGTTGAGTAACAATACCAGTCCGAAAAATCGTACATATACGCAAATTCAAAAAATATTGATAAAAAAGCCTTTACAATTAAAAATAATTGTAATATAATAAGTAAAACAACTGTTCGATTGAGGAGGCATTTATGGATAAGTTTCAGCTTGTTTCAGATTATAAGCTATCGGGCGATCAGCCCGAAGCGGTGGACGCTCTGGTAAAGGGTATCGAAAGCGGCATGAGAGAGCAGACCCTTATGGGCGTTACAGGTTCAGGCAAGACCTTTACTATGGCAAACGTTATTGCTAGGATAAACCGTCCAACGCTCGTGCTTGCCCATAATAAGATACTTGCCGCTCAGCTTTGCTCTGAGTTCAAGGAGTTTTTTCCTAATAATGCCGTGGAATATTTCGTGTCCTACTATGACTATTATCAGCCTGAAGCCTATGTGCCAAGCAAGGACGTCTATATCGAAAAGGACAGCTCCGTTAATGATGAGATAGATAAGCTCAGACATTCCGCTACCTCCGCTATCGCTGAACGCCGTGACGTTATTATCGTTGCCAGCGTTTCTTGTATCTACTCCCTCGGTGACCCTGAGGAGTATAAGTCCATGGTGGTGTCTATACGTCGTGGTATGGAGAAATCCCGTGACAGACTTATCGCCGACCTTGTGGGTATACAGTATGAGCGAAACGATATAAATTTTGTGAGAAACAAGTTTCGTGTCAGGGGAGATGTGGTGGAGATATTCCCTGCAAATTCCACAGACACTGCCATAAGAGTGGAGTTTTTCGGAGATGACATAGACCGTATCACAGAGATAAATGTTGTCACAGGCGAGGTGCTTTGCTCCCTTGCCCATGCGGCGATATTCCCTGCTTCTCATTATATCGTCAGCCGTGATAAAATGCACGACGCTATCGAGGAGATAAAGCAGGAGCTTGACGAGCGTATCAAGTATTTCAAAGACAACGATATGCTTATCGAGGCTCAGCGTATCGCACAGCGCACTAACTATGACATCGAGATGTTGGAGGAGATAGGCTTTTGCAGTGGTATCGAGAATTATTCCCGAGTGCTTGCAAGACGTCCCGCAGGCTCTACGCCATTCACTTTGCTTGACTTTCTGCCTGAGGACTTTGTGCTTTTCGTGGACGAGTCGCACGTTTCTCTGCCGCAGGTAAGAGGTATGTATGCAGGCGACAGGGCAAGAAAGCAGACACTTGTTGACTATGGCTTCCGTCTGCCCTCAGCAATGGATAACAGACCGCTGACCTTTGATGAGTTCTATTCTCATATTAATCAGGCGGTGTTCGTGTCAGCTACCCCAGGACCTATCGAGCAGGAAAAGTCACAGCAGATAGTGGAGCAGGTCATAAGACCGACAGGTCTGCTTGACCCTGAGATAATCGTAAAGCCCACCGAGGGTCAGATAGAGGATCTGCTCAGCGAGATAAATGTAAGAACAGCTAAAAATCAGCGTGTGCTTGTTACTACTCTTACTAAGAAAATGGCTGAGGATCTAACAAACTATCTCAAGAGCTTTGACGTAAAGGTGAGATATATGCACCACGATATCGACACTATCGAGCGTATGGAGATAATCCGTGACCTGCGTCTGGGCGAGTTCGATGTGCTCGTGGGTATCAACCTGCTGAGAGAGGGTCTTGACCTGCCTGAGGTAACTCTTGTGGCTATACTTGATGCTGATAAAGAGGGTTTCCTGCGTTCTGAAAGCGCACTTATACAGACTATAGGCAGAGCCGCTCGAAACGCCGAGGGCAAGGTAATAATGTATGCCGACACGGTGACACGGTCAATGGAAAAGGCTATCACCGAAACAGAACGCCGTCGTGCGATACAGATGAAGTTCAACGAAGAACACGGCATAGTTCCGAAAACTATAGTCAAGGATATAAGAGATGTAATAGAAATATCCACCAAAGAAGAGGTGGAATACGAGGCAAGGCAGAAAACAAAGCTTTCAAAGGCGGAAGCTGCAAAGCTCATAGAAAAGCTCACAAAGGAAATGAAAGAGGCGGCAAAGCTTCTTGAATTTGAGCACGCCGCATTCCTGCGTGATAAAATTGCGGAGTTAAAGGGCGAGAAGAAATGACAGAGCTTTATTTATCCGATTTGATGAAGCTTGGCGGTATCGACCCTGACGAAGCAGTGCTTATAAGGCACTCTGTCGGCGACATAGCATTTGCAAAATGCTATGAAAACGGCTCTGAGAGCATTGAACAGTATACACGCCTGCAAGCGGAGCATTTTTCTGACGGCTTTAAATATTGGCTGGTTTTCATTGGCGAAAAGGGCAGAGGTGCTAGATTTTTCGGGGCTTATACAGTAAAAGGCAAACACCCTGCCACGCCTGATAATATGCCCACAGGTTTTCCTGTGCCTGAGATGTTTGAAAGAAACGTTTATCAATATGACCTAGAAGCAAACGATTTTCTTTCGGATTATCAGGGAAGATTAGTCATAGATTGGGGCAACGCCGCAGTTGCATGGCACCAAAAAGCCACAAATCCTAAGAAAATAATAGCTGTGAACTCACAAGATTTTGTGGGCTATGATAACTTGATATTGAGCTTTGGACAGCTTAAAGATATTGTTGAAAAGCCTAATGTCTATGATAAATACATCTCAGCCCTGAGTGCTGTAAAAGCTGTTTATCTTATCGCTGACCGAAAAACAGGCAAGCAATATATAGGCTCTGCCACAGGTTCTGACGGACTTTTCGGCAGGTGGAAAGAGTATGTAAAAACTTTTCACGGCGGAAACAGCGGTATAAGAGATTATCTTGCGATATCATCAGATAGCTACAAAGATTTTCAGTTTTCCATTCTTCAGATATTTTCAATGAATGAGTCCAAAGAGAAAATACTGAATTGTGAAGCCTTGTGGAAAAATAAACTTCTGACCAAAGATTTTGGTCTAAATGACAATTAGTGAGAAAATGTAGTGGCGAACAGTGTTCGCCCGCCTGCATACCAATATGTGATTTTTCAATACCAATAAGGAGAGTAAAGAATACCAATGCCAATTAACGAGATAGTTATAAAAGGTGCAAGAGAGCATAATCTCAAAAATGTTGATGTTACCATACCGAGAGATAAGCTTGTTGTTATGACAGGTCTTTCGGGTTCGGGAAAATCTTCTCTTGCATTCGATACCATATATGCTGACGGACAAAGACGTTATGTTGAGTCGCTGTCATCTTATGCGAGAATGTTTTTGGGTCAAATGGATAAGCCTGATGTTGACAGCATAGAGGGGCTTTCCCCTGCTATATCCATAGATCAAAAGACTACCTCAAAAAACCCACGTTCAACTGTGGGTACTGTCACGGAGATATACGATTATCTCAGACTACTCTATGCCCGTATAGGCGTGCCACACTGTCCTGTCTGCGGAAGAGAGATACGTCAGCAGACAGTGGATCAGATCGTGGATAAGATAATGGAGCTTGACGAGGGTACTAAGATTCAGCTTTTAGCGCCTATCGTCAGAGGACGCAAGGGCGAGCATACAAAAGAGCTTGAACGTGCCAGAAAGTCGGGCTATGTGAGAGTGCGTATAGACGGCATAACCTATGACCTTTCGGAAGAGATAAAAATAGAGAAAAATAAAAAGCATACGATCGAAATAGTGGTTGACCGACTTGTTATCAAGGAGGGCATAAAGTCCCGTCTTACCGACAGTATCGAAACTGTTTCTTCGCTTACAGGAGGACTTGTAGGGGTTGACGTTATCGGCGGAGAGGAAATGCTTTTCTCGCAGAATTATGCCTGCCCTGAGCATGGTGTTTCTATCGACGAGTTGACACCGAGAATGTTCTCTTTCAACAATCCTTTCGGTGCTTGCGAAAAGTGTACTGGTCTTGGGGTGTTCAAGAAGATAGACCCTGAGCTTATTATCCCTAACAAAGACCTTTCCATAAGGCAGGGAGCTATCAAAGCAAGCGGTTGGAACAGCCTTGAAGAAGGCTCTATCGCCATGATGTATTTCAACGCAATTTCTGAGACCTACGGCATATCCCTTGACGAGCCTGTGAAAAATCTCGACAAGGACGCTTTAGACGTTTTCCTTTACGGCACGCAGGGTCAGAAGCTTCACCTAAAGCGTGGCAATAAGTTCTATAAGGCTGACTATCAGGCTGAGTTTGAGGGCGTTATACCAAACCTTGAAAGACGTTACAAGGAATCCAACAGCGATTGGGCGAAGGCTGATATAGAAGCGTATATGAGCGATGAAAAGTGTCCTGCCTGCCATGGTGAAAGGCTTAAAAAAGAAAGCCTGAGCGTTACAGTTGGCGGAATAAATATCGCAGAGCTTTGTCACAAATCCGTTGCAAAAGCCCTTGAATTTTTTGAAAACCTTGAGATAAGCGACCGTGACAAGCTTATCGGTGAGCAGATAATAAAAGAGATAAGGTCACGCCTTGGCTTTCTCAAAAGCGTTGGACTTGAATATCTCACCCTGTCACGTTCCGCAGGCACACTCTCAGGCGGTGAGAGCCAGCGTATAAGGCTTGCAACGCAGATAGGCTCGTCACTTGTGGGCGTGCTGTATATCCTTGACGAGCCGTCTATCGGTCTGCACCAGCGTGACAATGACAAGCTTATCGCCACACTGAAAAGACTTCGTGACCTTGGCAACACTCTCATAGTGGTGGAACATGACGAGGACACTATGCGTGCGGCAGATTTCGTGGTGGACGTTGGACCGGGAGCAGGCATACACGGGGGAGAGATAGTGTGCGCAGGAACTGTTGACGATATAATGAAGTGTAAGCGTTCTATCACAGGACAGTATCTCAGCGGTGCAAAGAAAATACCTGTTCCCGAAACACGCAGAAAGGGAAACGGCAAGTATCTGAAAGTTATCGGTGCAACACAGAACAATCTGAAAAACATAGATGTTGAGATACCTCTCGGCACTTTCACCTGCGTAACAGGTGTGTCAGGCTCAGGCAAATCATCACTTGTGAACGAGATAATCTATAAGGAACTTGCGGGCAGATTAAACCGTGCGAAGATACGTTCGGGAGCATTCAAGGAAATGCAGGGGATAGAGCATCTTGATAAGGTCATTGATATCGACCAGTCGCCAATAGGCAGAACGCCAAGGTCTAATCCTGCCACCTACACTGGGGTGTTCACGGATATCAGAGAACTTTTCGCTCAGACCGCTGACGCAAAGATGAAAGGCTACGGTGCAGGACGTTTCTCATTCAATGTCAAGGGCGGAAGATGTGAAGCCTGCGAGGGCGACGGTATAATCAAAATAGAAATGCACTTTTTGCCTGACGTGTATGTGCCATGCGAAGTCTGCGGTGGTATGAGATATAACCGTGAAACGCTGGAGGTAAGATATAAGGGCAAGAACATCTATGACGTGCTTGAAATGACAGTGGAAGAGGGCGTTGAGTTTTTCAGTGCTATCCCTAAAATAAGCCGTAAGCTTGAAACACTGTATGAAGTCGGTCTTGGCTATGTGAAGATAGGACAGGCGGCCACAACCCTTTCAGGCGGCGAGGCACAGCGTATTTCCATCGCGCGGGCAATGCTGAAAAATGCGTCCATCCTGATTTTGGACGAGGCACCCGCCTTTGCAGATCCGGATAATGAAGTGCGTGTACAGGAAGCCTTTGCGTGGTTGTCCAATGGCAAGACACTGATCATGATCGCGCATCGTCTGTCAACGATCGTCAATGCAGACTGCATTTATGTTATCAAGGACGGAACTATCGACGCACAGGGAACTCATGTACAGCTTTTGGAGCAGCAGGGACTGTACGCGGACATGTGGCAGGAATACAATCGAGCCGCAC
>ERZ773237.152-NODE-152-length-79922-cov-11.306760_pt1 | contig 79922 bp, 86 predicted proteins | sample MGYA00580990_ERZ773237 | MGnify/ENA primary metagenome ERZ773237 (study PRJEB29015, sample SAMEA2737749) | human gut metagenome | biome: human gut; feature: human-associated habitat; material: faeces | place: China | collected 2012 ...
AACAACAGCAGACGCATTCAATCAGATCATTGCAGATATGGAGTCCTTTGCAGAGCTTGCACAGAACACCATGGAGAAAGCCAACTCCCAGGCAGAGTCCTTGGAGCAGATCGGCCAGGGAATTGAACAGCTGTCCGGCGTGGTACAGGGCAATGCAGCATCCTCAGAAGAGAATACCGCGATCAGTATTAATCTGGCAGAGGGAGCAGCCAAGATGCATGACCGCGTGAATATCTTTAAGCTATTCTAGAAAAATGGCAGGAATAGAGTGAAGCTGTCGGAAGGAAGGTTCTTGTTGTGATTAATGATATATTTAAAGTGTTTGGAGAGCAGACAGCAGAAATCTTATTTCAGATCATTACAGAATGTATGGATGATTACCTGTATATATTTGATCTGCAGAATAATTCCTTTGAGATTTCACAGTCAGCTGTGAAACGGTTTCATATATCGGAAAATGTTCTGACAGATGCTGCAAATGAAGTTATGAAGGTAGTATATGAGGAAGACCGTGAGATGCTTGCAAAGCATCTCGCGGATATATGTGAAGGAAGAGAAAATGTACATAATCTTCATTACAGGTGGCTTGATAAAGAAGGTAGGCCGGTCTGGATCAACTGTCGTGGTATCGTGATCAATGATCAGCAGGGAAAGGCAGAGTATCTGATCGGATGTCTGAACGAGACCGGCAACAAGAGAAGAGCCGATAATGTCACCGGACTGCTTGGGGGTCCGGAATTCCTTGATTATCTGCGTGCACAAAAAGACCCCATTACCAAGGGATTTTTTATGCATATAGGAATCGATGATTTCGGAGCGATCAATAGCTCCAGGGGAGCGGATTATGGTAATTATATCCTGAAAAGCGTAGCCGGCTGCATGAAGGAATGCCTTTCAGACAAGCAGAGAATTTACCATCTGGTAGCGGATCAGTATGTGATCGTGGATCTGGAAGCTTCTTCCGCGGAAGATGCCGTGGCACTGAAAGAAAAGATCACAGATAAACTTCATAATTTCATAGTAGCTGAAAAATATGAAGCTATATTTTCTATTTCTATCGGTGTTGTAGATGCAGCAACATTTTGTGAAGGGACTGAAGAATGCCGTAAAAAGTTTGAATTTGCTTTGAAACAGGCAAAAAGCATGGGCAAAAACGGATTCTATGTTTTTAACCAGGATGACTATGAGGCCTTTTTGCAAAAAGGAAGAATCGTAGCAGCACTTCGTAATGCTATTGTAAACAATTATGAAGGCTTTGAAGTCAATTATCAGCCGATCGTGGATTGCCAGACGGAACAGATCATTGGAGCAGAGGCACTGATGCGTTTTTCCATGATAACGGAAGAAGGGCGGGAGTTTGTTTCACCGATGGAGTTTATCCCATTATTGGAAGAGACCGGATTGATCATTCCCGCTGGAAGATATATTTTGAACGAAGCTGCAGCAATGTGCTGTGAAATGCAGAAATATATTCCTGACTTCCGGATGAATGTAAATGTATCCTATGTTCAGATCCTGCAAGGCAATGTGGAGCGGGATATTCTGGATGCAATTCAAAAATATTCATTACAGCCGGAATGTTTATGTGTTGAAATGACAGAAAGCGGATTTATGGATATGACACCTTCGTTCTGTAAATTTCGTAAAACTCTGGACAAGAACGGGATTCCCTTTGTGATCGATGATTTTGGAACAGGATATTCGAATCTTCATTGTATCCGTGATATGAATCCAAGTTACGTGAAAATGGATAGGGATTTTACTGCCAAGGCGATGAACAGTGACAGGGATTATGAATTATATAAAAATATCATCCCCATGGTACATTGTATTAACGTCAGGATATGTGCAGAAGGCATCGAGGAAAAAGAATGGCTTCTGAAAATGAAAGAAATGAAGGTTGATTATCTGCAGGGATATTATTTTGGAAGACCATGCGGAAAAGAACAGTTTCTGCAGCAATATGCCAGTGGCATCAACATTAAATAAAGAGAGTAAGGCAGACTCAGCTATGTGGGGCTGCCTTATTTTATGGTCTTATCAGAATGAGAAACAACAAATGAAATACAGAAGCATACATATGCTATGGAAGGATTATATTCATGAAAGAAGAACTAAGAATAGATATTGTCGGACTTGCAGGAGCCTGTTCCTATGCTTTGGACTGTATAGAAGCAGAGTTGGTAAAAATCAAAAATAAGCATGGAAAAAGAGTGGCTTATATAAGTGTATGCATGGCTGAATATCTGGCAATTCAAGGTGATGCGTTACAAGATTTAGCTATGTGTGCCTTACTGCATGATAATGCTTTGACACAATATATTAAGGAAGAGCTGGAAAGGAATTATGTTATTGACATTAAAAAAGATTTGTCCGTAAGAAAAACGAATCTTCATTGTATTTATGGTGAAAAAAATATTACGAAACTTCCTTTTAAAACAGATGTCTCAAATGTGATTTTGTATCATCATGAACATGCCGATGGAACTGGTCCTTTTCAAAAAAAGTGGAATGAAACCCCATTGCCTGCAAGAATTATTCATCTTGCAGATACCGTTGATATCATAGGAAATAGTATTAAATCTGATGATAATAGATGGGATTTTATATGTCAGTATCTTTCCCAAAAAAAGGATAGTCTATTTGATTCAGAATGTGTTAATGCTTTTCTTCATGTATTCACAAAAGAATCCTTTATGTGTTTAAGTGATGATTCTTTTGAAACGAAGCTATGGGAAATTATTCCAAGAGAAAAAATGGTTTTTGATTGGGAAATGTGTAAAAATGTTGCGGATTTCTTTGCAAAGATTGTAGATTATAAATCTTCTTTTACAAGCAGGCATTCTATAGGAGTAGCTGAAAAAGCCTCCCTGCTTGCCAAATATATGGGATATGATTCAATCACGGTACAGAAAATGTATTTGGCTGGTGCACTGCATGATATAGGAAAAATGGCGGTAGGCAATGAAATTCTGGAAAAACCGGATAAGCTTACGGATGATGAATTTTCTACAATGAAAAATCATGCTGGTTATACATACCTTATATTATCGGAGGTTAATGATTTTGAAGAAATACGAGATTGGGCGGCTTTCCATCATGAAAAATTAAATGGAAAAGGGTATCCTTTTGGAAAAACCGCTGATGAATTAAATGAGCAGGAACGTATGATGGCATGTGTTGATATTTATCAGGCTCTTACGGAAGACAGACCTTATAAAAAGGGATTGTCCCATGAAAAAACATGTGATATCCTTGATGACATGGCACATAAAGATTTTATTGATTCAGATATTTCAAAGACAATTAGAGAATGTTTTGGAAGAACCTGATGCCATATATGAAAACAGAGGGTGTTTCAGACAATAGTATTTTCAGTTATGTACTAGTATGACTCTTACGAGGGAACCACCGGCACGACATTCCAGATTACATCACGTTCGATCGGAGAGGTAACTGTAGAAAAAATTGGTAAAAGTGCTGTATTTTTCGGGGTGGATGGGTACAACATTTTGTGTGAAAAATAGAATAATAAAATTGTTCCCGAAATTTATTGACTTTGAGAAAAAAATTTGATATATCAGAATCGAACAAAAGAGAAAGGAAATAGCAAACTATGCCGTCAAAGAAAAATATGATGAAAAAGAACTTGGAAAATTTACATCTGAAGGAAAGGATAAACTATGGCTACAGAAAAGTCATTATTATGATGTTAGTCTCAGGTCTGTTTTCTATTGTGGTTATAGGTATGCTATTTGCCAATACGATGCATTATGTACAAAATGTTACTGTTGCAGACCGGGCGGTGAAAATCTGCAGGATAAATGTTAACTCATCAGCGAGAAATATCAGGGAAATGGCATTAAATAATGATACATCCTCTTATGACGGTTATGAGCAGACGGTAGAAAGACTGCTTGCAGAAGTTAATACCCAACTGAAAAATTTAAAGAACTCCGGAGTTATTCCGGATGCGGATTGTGAAGAATACGCATCTGCCCTTACAGACTGGGGAAACATTGGTTATTCCATCATGAAAGAAATCAAAAGCGGTGACAAGGATAAGGCAGTTGATTCAATTCTGAATGATTGTACCCCGGCATTAAATAAAGCCGTAAAAATTGCAACAAGATTAGATGAAATGACCGATGAGGTAAGCAGCCAGGCAGTCAGAATTACGGTTATTTCTGCAGTGGCAGGAATTGTGTGTATTATTATTTGTCTGGTTTTGGCATGGAAACTGGCAATAAAAACAGGCAAAAAAGTACTTGAGTCAATTTTAGTACCATTACGTGAAGTGGAAGCCGTTGCACAGGAATTAACAGATGGAAACCTGCACAGCACGCTGGACTACCATTCAGATGATGAGATTGGAATACTGGCACACAATATGCGCAAATCCATCCGCATTCTGGGAAGCTATGTAGATGATATTGGACGTTCAATGAAGATGTTTGCAGAAGGAAATTTTGATGTGCAGCCGGAAGTAGAGTGGAAAGGGGATTTCGTTGGAATTCTAAACTCCTTTATGTTGTTTGAAGAAAGCATGGCAGAGACAATAAAGGGAATCCAACATGTTTCAGATGAAGTTTCGGGTGCCGCAGATCAGGTAGCATCAAGTTCCAATGACCTTGCGGATGGAGCAACAAATCAGGCAGCAGTTGTAGAAGAACTGACCGCAACAGTCGCAGGTGTTTCTGAACAGGTAGGAAAAAATTCACAATCCGCAAAAGAAATCAGTGGAAGAGTAGACGAACTTGGAAATGCCATTCTGGAAAGCAATGGTAAAATGAGGGATATGGTTGATTCCATGAATGAGATCAACGGGGCATCAAAAGAGATTGACAAGATCATTGCAACAATCAATGAAATTGCGTCCCAGACGAATCTGCTTGCATTGAATGCTTCCATTGAGGCTGCAAGAGCAGGGGAGGCAGGAAAGGGATTTGCAGTGGTAGCGAATCAGGTCAATGTGCTGGCAGACCAGAGTGCCCAGGCAGCAAAGGAATCCGCAACATTGATTGAAACCTCTGTGAAAGCCGTGGAAAAAGGTATGGTGATTGCAGGGCAGACGGCATCACAATTGCAGGAGGTCGCTGAGAATTCCCAGATCATTACAAAAGAAGTCACAAATATTGCAGAAACGTTAGAGACACAGACAACAGAAATCCAACAGATTAATGATGGAATTGAACAGATCAATGATGTCGTACAGACGAATTCGGCAACATCTGAAGAATGTGCAGCAGCCGGTCAGGAGATGAGCAGTGAAGCAGAAAATCTGCGTGAAATGATCCAGAAATTTAAAGTTGCAGAAAATAAAAATTAAAAACGGTGCAAAAAATTATTGATGTTGAATTTACATATAAAGTTGTCGCAGGTAGGAACTATAATTTGACTTGTGACATATATAAATGCGGGAAAAGGATGCAATGAGAAAATGTGCGTTATTGGTTTTAAACTGATAACGCACATTTTAAATTATATGAATAGTAATATCATCGCAAAAAAGCATAAAAGTAGAAAAAGTTAAAAATATCGTGGATATAGTGCTAGAATTGTTGAAAAAAGTAAGTTAAAATACAGGAAAACAACATGTGTAAAGGGGAAATTTTATGGAATATTCAGCAATTTTTCATGATATGGATAAAAGGTTTAGCTATGCAGTTGATAAGGATTTATTTGTGATACGCGTGCAGGTAAAAAAGGATGATATGAAGGAGGTAATCCTTCACTATGAGGACAAGTATATACCTATGGAGCGTAAGGATACCAGAAAGACAGTTCCGATGAAGAAGGTTGCTGTCTCACAGTTTCATGATTATTATGAAGCACAGATAAAGATGCATTTGATCTGTCTGCGTTACTTTTTCGAATTTACGGACACGCAGGGAGAAAAGGTATATTATGGAAATTATGAGTTTGATAAGGAATGCATTACAAACAGGGACAGAATGTTTGACTGTCCGCAGAACCTCCGGGAGGAAGAGATGTTTGAGGTGCCGGAGTGGGCAGCAAACAAGGTCGTGTATCAGATTTTCCCATCCCGTTTTGCAGCTACGGAGCCGGTAGACAAAGAACTGTGGTATAAAGCACCGATTACGCCTATGGATGATCTGCATGGAAATCTCAGGGGAATCATCGAACATATGGATGATATTCAGAATCTGGGAATCGATGTGCTGTATATGACACCTATCTTTCAATCAAATTCGTGCCATAAGTATGATACCACGGATTACTACCAGATAGACCCGTCCTTTGGAACAACAGAGGATCTCAAAGAGCTGGTACAAAAAGCGCATGAGCGTGGTATGAAGGTAGTCCTGGATGCGGTATACAATCATACGGGAAGAGAATTTTTTGCGTTTGCGGATATCCTGGAAAATGGTGAAAAATCCAAATACCGGGACTGGTATTTTATTGATGGATTCCCACTTAAAAGCGAATGGGGAGAGATCCCAAACTTCAAATGTTTTGGTTATTATGGCGGAATGCCAAAGTTAAACCTGAAAAATCCTGAAGTTGAAAAATACATTACGGATGTTGCATGCTACTGGATTAAGGAATGCGATATTGACGGGTGGAGACTGGATGTAGGAGACGAAATCAGCCATTTCTTCTGGAAGAATTTCAGAAAGGCAGTAAAGGCTGTGAAGAAAGATATGCTGATCATTGGGGAAATCTGGCATTATGCAGGAGATTTCCTTGAGGGGGATGAATGGGATACGGTCATGAATTATCCATTTTACCTGAACCTGATCGATCTGCTTGCAGACGAAAAGATTACGGTCAGCCAGTTCGTACAAAATCTTGGATATTTGAAGGGACGCTTACACAAAAACTGCTATCCCCTTATGTGGAATCTGATTGACAGCCATGATACCGCAAGATTTTTACATCTGTGTAACGACAATAAGAAAAAGCAGCATCTGGCAGCCGCTTTTCAGTTGTTACTGCCGGGAATGCCGATGATTTATTATGGAGATGAGTATGCGATGCCGGGAGCAAACGATCCGGACTGCAGACGGGGCATGTACTGGGATGAAGAATACCAGGACAAAGAGATGTATGAATGGTACAAGCGGCTGATTCAGGTCCGGAAAAGCCATGCATGTATTGTAGAAGGCGAACTGGCTGGGAGCGTCACAGAAGATGAGGAAGGGACAATTATCCTGATCAGAAAAAATGGCGAGGAGACCATTGCCATGATTTTCAACTGCAGCAGCAGTGCAAAAAAATTTAATGAGTACACGCAGAAGTACAATCTGCTTACCGAAAACACCTTTGATGGAAATGTAGAGGGGTTTGATGCTGCGGTAATCGTGCTTTAAGAAGCCTTACGGCAGATGGTTTCCCGGGAGTTTGTCTGTGGGAAGAAGAGGGAAAGCACCAGTATTTCTGGTAATGTAAAGTACGGAGGATGATATGACGAATGTAAAAAAGAAGGATGGAAAACGGTTTGGGGCAATCGTACTTAGCCTGATATTATTGCTTTCCCTGGTGTTTCCATATCCTGTGATGGCAGACCAGACAGCGGCAGACCAGACAACTGCAGCTTCCGTTTATGCCATTCACAAGACAGGTGATGATAAGGAAAATTTTGTGATTGTTATCATGGGTGAGGGCTATACCCGGGAACAACAGGAACAATTTTTGAAGGATGCAACGGCAAAAGCACAGGGGCTGCTAAAGTGGTCCCCTTATAAAGAGTATTCCGACAGGATCAATATTTATGCAGTACAGACGGTATCCAATGAAACTGGTGTGGGCGTGATGTATGGGGAGTCGAACCCGGACACATATTTTCATGTGCAGGCATTCGGGAAATCCTGCTATTTTGCAAAGGACGGGGAAGATAAAGCCAGGGCACTGAGGGCAGAGCTGGAGAGCAGATATCTGGATACCGGTGCAGCCGTTGGAACCATCCATATCATTTGTAATACGACTGCGAATATTGGTTCTTCTTCTAATGCACTCTTTTCTTTTTCGGCAAATTCAGATGAGAATGAGCAGGGGGATGTCATGACCCATGAAATTTCCCACAGCATCGGAAGATTAGGCGATGAATATGATAAAAAGATGCAGGGAGAAAATATTTCCGACACATCGGATCCGGATAAGATTAAATGGCATAAGATGCTTGGGTTCCGTGGAATCGGAATAACGGCAGCAGGAACAGAAACGGTATTTGCACCGAGCCGCGTCTGCATGATGCGGGATCTTGGGAATCCTTTCTGTGAAGTGTGTAAAATGGAACTGGCGCGGAGATTAAATAACCGTGATTATGTCAGCAGGCAGGCATCTGTTTATGTGTGCGATCCTGAAATTACAATTCCGCATAGCAGGACAGGAACACTTGACAGGGATAGTGACCAATACCGGGTCGATGAGACAAATATCACAAAAGCAAATGGAAAGGATCTGGAATTCCGTACAGTCGTACAAAATATGGTGGATGCCAAACAGCATTTGAAGATTACTTTCCGCATTATTGGAGCAGACCATACAGTCAAATATGAAAAAGAAGAAACATATACCGTTCCGCCACACAGTAACTGGTATGATCCGGATGCTGCCAGAGAGTCCCTTTCTGTCACACTTCCTGCGGTAACGGGTCTGGTTTCCGGGGACAGACTGGAAGGAAAGATCATAGATGAGGATACTGGGAAAATTCTGGCTGACAATCAGACGGCAGGACAGGTGTGGAGTACCGTAACGATTCGTTATATGCTGCAGAACGAAGACGGAACCGAAACAACAGTGCCTGATACGGCACCCGCGACAGTATATGTACCAAAGAATTCTGCGTATACGTTAAGAAGTCCGGATTTATATGGATATACATGTGTAGGAAACAGTGCAAATCAGGGAGAAATAAACATCACAGAGGATCGCCAGGAGATCACTTATTATTACCGGAAAAACAGTGAGATGCCGGAAATACAAACCGTACCTGTCCGCGTAACTTATGATGGAAAACCCCATACATTTGATATCAAGCAGGAAGATGGTGTACAAATCAGTTACAGTTTGACAGAAAACGGATCGTATACACAAACGGAGATGCCGTTTTACACAGAAGCAGGCCAGTATAAGATTTATTTTAAAGCGGAAAAGGCATCTTTTATTCCAACATACGGGGAGGCTGTCCTGGAAATCGAAAAGGCTTCCACCAGCATGCAGCTGACTGCAAAAAACGATACGGTCAAAGGTGCGGGGACAGTAGAATTACAGCTTTGCAGACAGGGGATTCCAGAAGATGCCGGGATAAAAGTAACCTGTGATGTTTCCGGAATTACACTCGAAGAAAAGGGAACGGATCACTGGATGGCAACACTTCCGAATGAAACGAAAACATATACGTTTACCGCGTCCTATGATGGAAATGGCAACTATACAGGAAGTAAGGCAGATTGTCAGGTCCGTGTAACGGCGGATCATTCCCAGACTGGGGGCGGTTCTGGTGGAAGTTCCGGTGGAAGTTCCGGAGGCAGTTCAAGTGGCGGTTCCGGCGGAATATCCGGAGGCGGTTCAAGTGGAGGTTCTGGCGGCAGTTCGGGTGGAAGTTCCGGAGGCAGCTCCGGCGGAGGTTCCGGTGAAAATGCCGGTGGAAGCACGGACGGATCATCTGGCAATGTTTCACCGGATTCCGGCACATTACCGGCACCGGATCATGCAAAAGAAGAACCGGGGAATGTGACACCGCCACCCGCAGCAGATACGTCCGTTTCTGTTAAGGATATTAATGTCAAAGCAAAAACTGCAGTTAAAAATAATACGGTCAAAGTGAAGAATATTGCAGCAGTTTTGAAAAAAGAAATTACAAAGGCAGAAAAAGAACAGGGTGGCAGGATAAAAGACCTGTCTGTTGAAATAACTTTTGATACAGGAAAAGCTAAAAACTGGAAGAATCTGCATCTTGAAATGGATAAGCAGGCGGTAAATTTACTTGTCAAAAAGAATGTAAAAGAATGGAAGGTCAATGGTGGCAATGTAAATCTTACCTTTGATTCGAAGGCATTAAAAGAATTAAAGAAAGAGATGAATACAGCTGTGGTTATCAAAATGAAACAGGCTGACAAGAAAAATCTTTCTGCCAGGGCAGGGAAAATTATTGGAAAACGTCCGGTTTATGATTTTTCCGTCACAGGAATCAAGAAAAAGCAGTCGTCTGTCCTGAAAAAGGGACGGATCAGGGTCGCTGTTTCCTATAATGCTTCGAAAAAGGAAAAAGACAAAAAGATTTTTGCATATAAAATTGATAAATACGGTGCAGCAGTTAAGATACCGGGATCTTATTATGATTCCGATACAAAGACTGTTAACTTTGTAAGCCGTGGGTTTTTCACAGTTGCAGTAGGCTGTGAAAAGTGATGAAACATAAAAAATCATCGTTCACGTTAAAAAAACTGTAATTCATGTCGAAAAATACAAAAACCGGTTTTGATTTGGTATAATAATAGAACTCATTTTAGTAAAAATGAGTTCATACTGTGAATGATGGAGGGGATAACAATCATCGTTTTAGAAGAAATATTAATGGCAAACGGATTGACCGTATTAATGATGTGGTTCCTTTTGTTTTGCAGACGAAAGAACAGAGAGAGCCTTCATGTGGGAGATAAAATATATGATGGAATAGCGATCGTAAATTTAGTGGGGGCATTGTCTGAAACCATTGCTTTTCTCGTAGATGGAAAACAGTTTACTGGCAGCCGGCAGATTAATTATATCTCTAACAGCATATGCTTTATAGGGACAGTCAGTATGGGTATGCTTTGGTGTATGTACGTGGAATTGCGTATCTATCGAAATTATAAAAGAATGGTTCAAAAAGCAGGAGTGGAGATATTTCCCTGGCTGGTAGAAGTAATTATGGTTTTATGTAATCTGTTTGGAACAGGGATTATGTTTAAAATATCCGGGGAGAATGTATACCAGAGAACTGCCGGTGCGCTGGTGGGATATATTTCGCTTGTCATATATTTTGCTTACAGTATCTATCTGGTGTATCATTCCAAAAAACAAGGGGTTAACCTGAATTTTTTCCCGGTGATCTATTTCGTTGGACCTTGTTTTGCAGGTGTAGTTATCCAGTTCCTTTTTTATGGAATTACATCATCATGGGTGCTGGTTGCGGTCGCATTGATATTTGTGCAGATGCAGTCATACGCAGAGAGTTTGTATATGGATGAGCTTTCCGGATTATACAACCGGAGATATTTTAATGCGGTGCTTGCGGAAAAGAAAATTGCAAGCCAGAAATCCTTATATGGAATCATGATGGATGTAAACGATTTCAAGTGTATTAATGACAATTTAGGTCATAGTACGGGTGATAAGGCTATTTGTACGTTGGGAAATATACTCATCAGATCCATACCGGATGCTGGTATGGCAATCCGGTATGCGGGAGATGAGTTTATTGTGCTGCTGTCAGGTGTTGATACGGAGCGTGTCTTAGCGACAATGGAGGAGATTAACCATAATCTGTCCCGGTTTAATGAATCCGGGATAGAACCGTTTCATTTAAGTGTTTCCATGGGATACACGGAATTTGGGACAGAAGATGATGCAGAAACTTTTTTAATGCATATGGATGAGAAAATGTATGAGGAAAAACGGAAATATCATATGCGAAAGAAATCAGCCGGTTTGGAAAATAAAGTATAGCATTACGTTCCTGCCATTTGTCCGATAACTGGTTGCAATGGCACAAGAAAAGAAAATATTATAATCATCAAACGAGTAGCAGACTGGTGTAAATCCGGTTTTGCTGCTCGTTTTTATATTTATGGTTATAGGCAGGGATGCTCCGGATTTCAAGACAATAAATAACCGTGTTATGGTTGATGGAGAGGCATTTTTTGTTTTATGAGAAAACCAGTTACCCATATAGATAACTGGTTTTTAAGGGATAATGTTAATGAGTATGTGCGATAGTGGAGTTATCAAGAAGTGTTCGTAAGGCATCCTGAAGGACTTGTGAGCAGTTGATTCCGCGCTTGTCAGCAAGACGGACCATCCAACTTGGAAGAGAAACATTTTTTCGAACGGCGCGAGTATCTGTCTGGGCACGATATTCAATGGTATCTGCGGAAATCAGGGAACAGATTGTGCCGGCATCAACACTTAATTTTTCCTGTGGTGATGGAGGAGCAATCGGTTCGCCTTCATCCTCTGCAACAACAAGCCATGCGCTCATTGCATCGGTAATTTGGTCAATTGCATCAGAAAGACTATTGCCAGTAGTGATGCATCCAGGAAGATCAGGGACTTTTGCGTAGTATCCAGATCCGTCCTCGATAGGTGTAAACAAAGCTGTATAAATATATTTCATAGTAACCCTCCTATTTGGAAGCAGGAAACATATTTAATGCATCCTGCTAATATTGGCTTCCTTGAAGATGTACTTCATGTCGTTTTCATTGAAATCGTGTCGTTTGACAGGTACGGTGCTGTGTGTCTGCGGATTGTAGTAAATGTCGTGATTAGCACCGTGGCGTTTCAATTCATAACCGGAAGCACTGAGTTGTTTAATCGTTTGTTGCCTTGGATTCATTATGTACCTCCTTTAATTATATCATACACAATATTACACAAAAGTCAACTAAAATACACAAAAATACACAAGAAATAAAGTGAATGTGCACTACGGAATTTTCCAAATCAGCCGGAATTGTTTTTACCGGAGGCGGCGGATTGTGCAGAGAGTCATGAAGCAGAGGTTGGGGCGGATTGTGGAGGAGCAGGTCGGACAGTTGAGGATGGTTTGGCAATAATTTTTATTTGATATAATCGAACACATGTTTTATTGTATAGGCATATAGGGAGGTAGCAAATGGGAGAAAAGCTAAGCAATGAACTTACGGATAAAGAAAGAGAAATGTGTATGAGTATATTGTAAAATATATGGAAGAAAATTTAATTTCTCCATCTTTTCAAGAAATCTGTAAAGGAGTAAACACAAAATCAAAGTCATGTGTGGGGAACAATATTTTCAGTTTTGCATACTGATTGTTGCTATTATCAATCTGATCGTAATGATCTTTTCTAACCATAAAAAATAACCGCCCCTACCAAAGACCGGTTATTTTTTAAAACTAACTTTGGCAAACCGCCTACACGGTATTGCGTTTTGTATTTTCATAATACCATTGCGTAATTTTTTGTCAATGATTTAAAGATCTTTGCTGGATACCGGCATAAAATAAGGTTCAGACCATTGTAAAACTCAAATGAATAATGAAGTTTATAATTAGTGTCTGCTTACTCAGCAGGCACTAATTATATTTTATTAAATTGTTTTATTATCTGCGAACAATTTCTAATCGTTCGCGCTGGATAAGTTTTTCATACTGCCTCAATTGAAATACTGTCTACCTGTGCACTTAAATGATTTTAGACACCAGATCCATATCTATTATAGAGTAAGATCAGTATAAGCAAAACGAGTATCACTATATATCTTTTTTTCATTATTATAAATAACTTGAAGCATAGAAATTGGTTTTACTCGAATAAGTTTGAGATGTAATCTTTACAATTCCTACATTTCCAACTCCAACATAAGTATCAAGATTTCCAGAACATTTTAAGGTAATACAGGAGGAAGTACATGTGGTTTTGTTACTTTGTCCAGAAAGTTTATATGTATATATAACAAAGTCAGAATCTACGCTTGCATTAGAAGCACTTGCATTTGTCCAGTGCTTTCCACTATAATATCCAACGGCATTAAATGTAATTGTAGCTGAACCAACCACCAAATCACTACTTAATGTTTTACTATAAGTAGCACGAGTCGATTGTGGTGAAGACGAAATGTCTTCTATATTTATAGTTGAGTCTTTTTCAACTTCTTTTTGATATTTTTTCGCTGAGTCTATTGCTTCTTTCAGTTCTCCAACTGTAACAGTTGCATAGCTAGCTTCTTGGTTTACTTCAAGGTTATTTTCGTCTATGTCCAAATACGATAGGACATCATAAACATTTTCAGTTGTTATAACTGTCTCTTCCGAGAACTGTTTATTGCTTTCGGCTGCAAAACAGGTATTGGAGCTATAGTTGTATGTACTAGAGCCAACGACATTGATGCTGCAATTACTTTTTTAATAATTTTTTTGACTTTCATTGAAAGACCTCCATCTTTTAAAAAATTTATCACAACTATATATAATATATAGAGATGAACATTATAATTCCCGCAATTTCATTTCATTTATTTTCTTTTTGCGCGTAATCGTTCTATTTCTTTTTATCCGATTATAAATTGATATAACAGTAGGAATATTTGTAAGTATAAAGATAATGATACAATTATGTATCTTATCCTTTATAGACATCTGATTTTCGGAAACGAAACTATATGAGAGTGTCAATAACCCCTGCTTCTCAACGCGTTCAAAACTTTCTGGTTCAAAATTAAGATACACTATAATTAATACGATTGAAAGAACAAGAAAAATAATTGGTGTTAATGATACGGTAGTTGTTCTTCTTTTTTTATTTAAATATGATTCTAAAAAACGTACACAAATAATGGTTAATGCCATTATTATTACGATGAATAAAATTGTAGAAAATTTCATTTATTCTCCTTTTTGCTCTCTGTATTTTTTTATCAATATTTTTGCTGTGTCAAAATCAAGTTGATCATCTATTACCATTTTTTTAATTAATGAAATATAAGCGTCATTTTCTATTTGATCATTCATTTGCATTTTTTGTATAAGTCGATCAAGTCTCAATCGCACGGTAGGATATGTTATATGATACAATTTTGCAACCTCTTTTAAAGAGCCAGATGACATAACAAAATTTTTTATAAATGTGATATCTTCATCACTTAAATTGTATATCCATTCTTGCGCTTTTCGTCTCATTACCAACCCCTTTCTTTAATATTATTGATATTATCATTTAATAATGTTAAAGTCAACTGCTAATATTATGTTATTTACATCTTTTTATCTTAATAATCATTCGAAACCTCAAACTTGTAAAGATAAGGTTTTCAGATTCGAGGTTACTCTCAACCCCCTTGCTTTTGTTTATATTTCTTCAATCATCAGTTATAAAAAACAGAAGCATTTTAATCAGTTCACCATATCGGTTTCATTTTGTGTTATACTATTTTATAAAATTTTTTTGTCGCCGCTGCCGCTTCGGTCGGTGCAAAGCGGACATCTACCAGATGTCTTGCACCCTTGTATTTGCCCTTATCAGAGTTCGTAAATCCATATGGAAGATATAATATAAGGGAAAGCTCACCTGCTGGTCTGCGTCTATTGGGACAGTATATTTATTATGATGCACTGGTGGTACACGGAAGCGGCGATAAACTGGAAGGTTATGGAGGTAAACAAAATGAATGATAGAAAGTTAAAGGGTATAGCAGTTATTCTATTTGGAATACTCTTAAGTGCAAGTGGCGCAGAAATGAATCGAACTGTATTGGCAAGTTTTAGCGATTTCCCGTTTGCTCTTATTGGGATAATTGTTGGAATTGTTGGACTTATAATGGTTTTCAAAAATAATAAAGGATAACAAACTAAGAAATTGTTTGGTATTACAGCGGAAGAACTTTTGAAAAAAGCACGGTAAAATGCTGACTTATCAATTGAAAAATAATTATTTTGTATGGAATATCTGCATGGCTCCATAAGTATGCGGCAAATGCGGAGCCGTGACCTTTCTCGACGGGCAGGAAAAATTCCGGCAGGTTGCGCACGTATTACACAATTGCTTGAGATTGGCGTGTGTTGTTGTATCCAGATGCAGGATCAGCGTTGCTGTCTTAAGCGGCCGGAGCATCTGCCCCTCGGTAAGCTGGATGCCATCCGGGGCAAGCCGCCCATAAATCTGTGGGAGCAGGTCAAGGGAATAGGTATCTCCCAGAAAAGATAATTCTGCAAGATACAGGCGGCTCTGACGTTCTACCACATGTGCAAACTCTTCATAAGCCTTTGACAAAAGCATCAGGCTGATGCAGTCCACAATGTAAGCCTCCTGGATCTGTTCATGGTTCAGATATAATTCCGACAGTTCATCCACTCCGTTTCCAAGCGTCACAAACCCATAGGCATAGTGAGGCAGAGAAACCCCGTCTAAATCCTGATCCAGAGAGTAATACGCATAGGATTCAACCAGGGGAAGAAGTGCCGTATAAATTGCCTGAATATGAGGCAGGTCATCCGGAGGGAAATGGAAACGGCTGCAAAATTCGTTCCAGTCACCGGAGGATAATCCGGGAGTAAGTTTACATTTCATGGGATACATCCTCCTTATCGGAAGCTGCCATAACGGCTGCAATTTCCTGAAAGCGGCCCGTGACCTTATCATAGTTCTTTCGGTGATGGGGAAAGCCACAGTTTATGCAGGATTTGATACCATTTTTTAAATATTCACAGTTTCCACCACAGGATTTCCCGAGTGTATAGAGGGGACAATAACAAAACAGACAGTTAAAGTCCTCCTCCGGAATTCCTTTATGGCATGGAAAATATTCACATTTTTTATTTTGAAAAAACTTATAATATTCGCTCAAAATGGTTTCCTCCAATCAAAGCACAATCATAGCATAATTATATCGGAACAACAAGCGGATCGCAAGAAATGCGAATGACATAAAAATTGCATTTCAGTGGGAAATGATACCTTTTGCCCTTTTTATCATTACAATATTTACATCTTTTTAAGAACGCAGGTATAGTGGCTCAGGCAATTGAGGATTTGAAGCAAAAAGTTGAAAATTAAATAAAAAATACTTGACTTAAAGTTAACTTTAAATGGTATATTATGATAGATAAAATCGGAAGGAGAATTTATTATATGTATATCGAAAAGATTAACGGACCGGAAGATGTGAAGAAATTAAATATAGAAGAGATGACAGCTCTCGCAGAAGAAATGCGTCATGCATTATTAAAGAGAGCAAGTATTCACGGCGGGCATTTTGGCCCGAATTTTGGCATGGTAGAGGCAATCATTGCACTGCATTATGTTTTTGAGTCCCCAAAGGACAAAATGGTATTTGATGTTTCCCATCAGACCTATCCGCACAAGATGCTGACCGGTCGAAAAGATGCCTATTTATATGAAGAACATTACGACGACGTGACGGGATACAGCTGTCCGCAGGAAAGTGAACATGACCATTTTACGATCGGACATACCTCCACATCCGTCAGTCTGGCATGCGGTCTGGCAAAGGCAAGGGATCTTCGTGGGGAAAGTGCAAATGTGATCGCAATTATCGGAGACGGTTCTTTAAGCGGAGGAGAAGCCTTAGAAGGAATGGATTTTGCGGCAGAATTAGACAGCAACATGATCATTGTAGTAAATGACAATGATATGTCAATTGCAGAAAACCATGGAGGACTTTATTCAAATCTGAAATTACTCCGCGAGACAAACGGACAGGCAGAGTGCAATTTATTTAAAGCCATGGGACTAGATTATGTCTATGTGGATCATGGAAATGACTTAAGGGAGCTGATCGGGGCTTTCAAACAGGTAAAAGACAGTAAGAAACCGGTTGTTGTCCACATTAATACATTAAAGGGAAAAGGTTATAAACCGGCAGAAGAGCATAAGGAAGAATGGCACTGGCATCTTCCGTTTGATATTGAGACCGGAAAATCCCATTTTCCGGAAGTGGAAGATTATTCTTCGGTGACCTGTGAATATCTGATTGAAAAGATGAAAAAGGATCCGACAGTTGTTGCAATTACATCCGGAACCCCGACGATTCTCGGATTTACGCAGGAGAAAAGGAAACAGGCCGGCCGGCAGTTTGTAGATGTGGGAATCGCGGAGGAGACAGCGGTAGCACTTGCTTCCGGAATTGCCAAAGGTGGCGGAAAGCCGGTATACGGTGTGTATTCCAGCTTTATCCAGAGGACGTATGACCAGATTTCACAGGATCTGTGTATTGACGGGAATCCGGCAACGATTGTTGTGTATACGGGATCGGTATTTGGCATGACGGATGTTACCCATCTGGGACTGCAGGATATTCCGATGCTTTCCAATATCCCGGGACTGGTTTATCTGGCACCGACAACAAAGGAAGAATATCTGTCAATGCTTGACTGGAGTGTGGAGCAGAAGGAAATGCCGGTTGCGATCAAACTTCCGGGCGGAGACATGATTTCGGATGGCAGAGAAGTCACAAAAGACTGGAGCCAGCTCAACACCTATGAGGTAACGGAAAAGGGAAGCAAAATTGCACTGATCGGACTCGGAACATTTTATTTCCTGGCACTGCAGACCGCAGAAATGCTGGAGAAAAAAGGTATTCATGCAACGGTAATCAACCCGTATTATATTACCGGACTGGATGAAGGACTGCTGGAGAAGCTGAAGGCAGACCATGACACGGTAGTTACACTGGAAGATGGCATCCTGAATGGTGGTTTCGGAGAAAAAATCGCAAGATTTTATGGAAGCAGTGATATGAAAGTCTATAATTACGGATTGAAAAAAGAATTCCTTGACCGGTATGATGTAAATGAGGTATTAAAAGAGAATCATCTGACAGCAGAGCAGATTGTAAATGACGTATTATAGAAGGCAGAAATAAACAACAAACCTTGTGAGAATCGACACAATATGGTAAAATATAACATACTAGAGCTTATTTTGCATAGTGGTTAGAATAGCGGGCTCATGGAAGGAGCGGTATCATATGAAGAATAAAGATTCGAAAGCAAGGATGCAGATGATTTTCGGGATACTTTTGTTTGCGTTTATTTTTATGGCAGAGTTGTATGCCATAGTCAATTTCCCGAAGATGTTTATTGTTCTGGTTGTTTTGGCAGCAGCAGATCTGATATGCCTGTATGTTGCAATCAGAGGCGTGATTTCAGTATATGAGACAAAATATGCCCGGAGAGAGGAACAGTATGAGAGTATTTTCAAGTCGGAAAAGGCATCATATCTTATGCTGAAAAAATATTTTGAGGAAATATCGGTGAAGCTTGCATATATGGAAGAGGCATCTAAGATTCCGACAGAGGAAATTGTCAATGCACAGAAGGGAATAGCGAAAGTAATTATCAAGCGGTCCCATGAGAATACCGATGCATTGATGAATTCATACGAACAGCTGATCGACCGGTTTGATACGTTCCAGAAAGGAATGGATGGGTTCGGTACAGTTGCGGGTGCTTATAAGGACGAGATTCTTTCTGCATATAAGGACGAGAAATCTCCGGCACCAAAGGATGAGGAAGTCCATGACCATGCACAGGACAAAGAGACGGTTGCAAAACTGCAGGAAATCATTCTGGCAATAAAGGATATGGAGCTGCGCCTGAATCAGACCATTATGAACAGTCAGAAAGTGGTTGTTTCCCAGCCGCAGGTTTCTGTACCTGTGGCAACACCTGTAGAGCCACAGCCGGCACCGCAGAATCATGTGGAAGAAACACCGGTAGAGCCGGAGATCTCACCAGAGCCGGAAGAAAGTATGGAGCCGGAACCGGAGATTTCGCCGGATCTGGAAGAAAACCCGGAACCGGAGATTTCGCCGGATCTGGAAGAAAACCCGGAACCGGAAATTTTGCCGGATCTGGAGGAGAGCCTGGAACCGGAGATTTCGCTGGAGCCGGAAGAAGATATGGAACCGGAGATTTCGCTGGAGCCGGAAGAAGATATGGAACCGGAGATTCTGCCGGATATACCGGAAGAGGAGGATTTAAAGCCGGAGGAAGAGCCTCCGATCATGGCAGCGGATGAGATTATTCCTCCAGATCCGGAAGAAGCCATTGAGGAAGCAGAGGAACTGGTAGAACCGGACCCGATTCCGGAGGAAGCGATTGTTGATGAAGCGGATGATGAGAACCTGCCGGAGGAAGAACTTCCACCGATGCCGGATCTGTCAGATCCAAACCGTTCCATGAGCCCGGATGAGATAGCTGCGCTGTTTGCGAATATGGGCAACGATAACAATGCGGATAAAGTTGAGGAACCTGCCGAGGAAACTGTGGAACCGGAGGATATTCCGGAGCCGATCGAAGAGCCGGAAGCAGTAAAAGAAGCACCGCTTCAGCCGGAAGAACCGGCTGATCCGAATAAGGCATTAAGCCCGGATGAGATAGCCGCGCTGTTTGCAAGTATGGGAACGTAAATCAAACGGATAAAATAACGGATAACGCCATTTGTTCCACGTAAAAACGTGTGACAGATGGCGTTTTGTCATAAAATGAAAAAATGTAGTTGCATTTCTTTTTCATTGTGTTATACTTAGGTCGTTGCAATTTAATAGTTTAAAGCAGAGTAGACACATGTGCGTTAAGTGCCGGATGAACAGGGAGTTGTCACCCGGACGAAAAGAGAATCTTGCGGTACATGAGTCGCATCCCGCTGCATCCGAAGATAATATTATCTCCAGTTGTAGTACGGTGAGGTCTGCAAAGGAGGTAATTTTTTTATGAAAAAATTCGTTACTTTGTTCACCGATTCTTTCCGTGAATTAAAAGCGGTAAGAACCATCACTACCATGGCAATGCTTGCTGCAGTTGCTGTCATTCTAGGATTTTTCTCCATTGAATATGGGCAGTTTATTCGGATTGGTTTTTCCAGTATTCCAAATGGTATCATTGATTATCTGTTTGGACCGGTGGTTGGAGGAATTTTCCATGGTGCGTTGGATATTATCAAGTATATGATGAAGCCAACCGGACCATTTTGTCCACAGCTGACGCTGGTTGTTATACTGGCCGGAATCCTGTATGGATGCTTTTTTTATAAGAAAAAGCTTACGATCTGGCGTGTGCTGGCAGCTAAATTTGTAGTTATGCTGGTCTGTAACGTGATTCTGACAACACTTTGTCTGAACGTGTTATATGGACAGGCATTTATGGTGCTTCTTCCGGCGCGTGCGCTGAAGAACCTGATTATGTGGCCAATTGATTCGGTGATCTTTTTCGCAATCACAAAGGCCTTAGAACAGATTGGACTCTTTCGCATGTTCCAGAAACCTGTACTTGCAAATTCTGCAAATATGCAGGGGAATTAGAAAATTTAATAAGTTATAGAACAAAAGCCGTCCGCAGAAAGAAAACTGCGGACGGTTTTTTATAAATTTATTTACGGATCGGATGGGTGGCAATATTTTTTAAAATACGAACAGCGGTCTGCATACCTTCCACAGAGATGTGTTCATATGGGCCGTGGAAACCATAACCGCCGGTACCGAGATTTGGACACGGCAATCCCATAAAGGACAGTCTTGCGCCGTCTGTACCGCCACGGATCGGACGGGAGAGCGGTGTCAGACCTTCGGAGGCAATTGCCTGTTTTGCCAGATCCACGATCTCCATTTTATCCTCAATGACAGAGATCATATTCTCATACGAATGTTCGATGTCGAGCGTGACGGTTTCCGGTCCATATTTCTGATTCATGGATTGTGCAAGGTCACGCAGATTCTGCAGACGTTTCTCAAATGTGGTTTTATCATGGTCACGAATGATAAAGGAAAGGGTGGCGGAAGCCACATCTCCGGACATATCGGTCAGATGATAGAATCCTTCCCGGCCGCTGGTGTGTGCCGGCGTTTCCGCTTCCGGAAGCCGGGAAACAATTTCACATCCCACCAGTGCCGCATTGACCATAATGTCTTTTGCTTCGCCCGGATGAACATTTACACCTTTAATATGAAAGATGGCACTTGCGGCATTAAAATTTTCGTAAGCCACTTCGCCTTCGTAATCGCCGTCCACCGTGTATGCATAATCTGCCTGAAAGATAGCAAGATCAAACAGATCCGCACCTGCGCCGACTTCTTCGTCCGGCGTAAATCCGATCCAGAGTTCCCCGTGTGGTGTACCTTCTGCAATCAGTTCTTCCACGGCTGTCATGATTTCGGCAACACCTGCCTTGTCATCAGCACCCAGAAGTGTGGTACCGTCTGTCGTGATCAGGGTTTTTCCTTTTAAAGAGGCAAGGGATGGAAAATCACTTACCTTTAAGACATCCTGACTTCCTTTTAATAAGACATCCCCGCCATCATAGCCGGGAATGATCTGTGGTCTGACATCTTTTCCGGAAAAATCCGGGGCGGTATCCATATGAGCGATAAAGCCGATGGATTTACAGTTTTCCATGCCCGGTGTGGCAGGAAGCTTGGCATATACATAGCAGTGATCGGTGAGGAGTATATTGGTAAGACCGAGAGTTTCCAGTTCCTGCTTTAAGGCTTTTGCAAGCGTGAACTCACGCTCACTGCTTGGAATGTCACTGCAGGATTCATCGGAGGTTGTCCAGTAGCTGACATATTTTAGTAATCTTTCTTCTACTTTCATGTTAAATTGTTCCTTTCAAATATGCTTTTAAAAAAATTTAAAAAAATTAAAAAAAGTACTTGCTTTTTTAATACTCCTATTATATAATAACTCTTGTCTTAAGGAAAGACACAAAACAAACAACTTAAAAATGCGCGATTAGCTCAGCTGGCAGAGCACCTGACTCTTAATCAGGGTGTCCAGGGTTCGAACCCCTGATCGCGCACTAAACGATTTCAGTAACATTTTTAGATAAATGAAATTGCAAAAGAACTCTTGACGAACAATGTGATTCGTTGGGGGTTTTTTTATTGCAAAAAAAATGTATCTCAATTCTTGCTGAAGTTCCGGAACCAGGAAAAAGAATTGAGATACAATACGTTATACATGCAGAAGAGAAGCACGTAATGATTTATTCACTTTGAAAAAAAGATCAGCTTCAAACTTTGATTTCGACCAGAAATAACAAAAACCATCCACTGGATCAACAACCACATATTCATCAAGCATTATTGTAAACTCTTCTAACCTCATAAAAATCCTCCTTAATAACCAGTTTTAAAGAATACCGAATCTAATCTATATATATCGCTATGCAGCATTTTAGACTGCTGAGCAATATGAACATACATTTTTGTTGTAGCATAATCTGTATGACCTAACATCATACGCAAATATTCCAGATCACCACCACCAACTATAAATGACGTAGCAAATGTATGCCGAAGCAAATGAGGATGTACACGCTCAATACCAGATTTTCTCTTGATCCGGGAAAAAAGTTGTTTAATAACATTCTCATTGATAGGACATGAAGTACCAACCTTAACAAAAACAGTAAAATCATCTCCCGGAGTATAAGAACGAAACTTCACAAGATAATGGTAAAGCATCCTTTTCAGCTTGGAGCACAGGAACACAGTACGGAATTTATCACCTTTACCCTTCACCGTTAAGTAATTAAGTTGAAAATTGATTCCCTTAAATGTAAGAGAAACCACATCACCCACACGAAAACCAGCATCAAGCATCAAATGGACTATACAAAGATTTCTAAGCCCGGATTCTGTTTTGATATTAAACAAACCATCTATCAGATCAACTTCCCATTCTGTAAGCGGAAGCACCGGAGCATTATCTTTTTTTAGAAACTTCACCTTGCGCAAAACGTCAGGAGAAGAATAACCCTCATCAATGCAATAATTTAAAAATACCTTTGCCGCACGAAAATAAGTATTAACCGAAGTATTCTTGCAACCAATCCCACGAAGCTGGGAGAGGTATGCAAGCACCAACTCCCGGGAAATGGCATCACACTCGATCAGATCAGGCGCTGATCCAATCCGATCAGATAGAAAATTCATAAATTTTAAAATGTTTTCCCGATAATACAATATAGATTTATCTGAACAATATGATTCACGATCGACCAGAAACAAATTAAAAGCCATTTGAACATTCATAAAAACCCTCCTTATCTGGAGATAAAACACAACCTTGCAACATTCACCTTTACATTTCGGTTTTTCCATGTTATAACAAGATTAGGAGAAAATTATATCTCCGGTATCTTTATCAATAAACATCAAATTGCTGGAACGCTTAACCGCGTTTTCCATCGTATCCGCTAATTCATCGGAATTGAATTGGCGGATTTTTTTCTCTTTAAAACGAATTGCATCTTGCACATCATTATCATTCATCATACAGAGAGCTTCAAAGCAATCTCGCAAAGGTGATTCTTCATTGATTCCGCGTGTGTAAATTCCGTATGTAATAGCAGCCTTTACAGCCCGAGCTTTTACAACTTCACTATTCATTTTTCTGGTATATGTCCGCACAAGCGCTTGATCTTCCGGCGGAACAAACGAATCTGTAATTTTACAATTCCTGAGAGCTTTCCAGAATGCGCAATAATCGCGGCGCGATTTCACTTTATTATTCTTTCCGGGTTCGTAAAGCTCTACAAGACGAAAAACTTTACAGGTAAGATAATCACAGATCAATTTCCGATTATCTAAAAAATCATAAATCCTGCGACTGGTCAAGTCATTCGAATAATCAAAAAAAGGAATCAGCTCATATGTTTTTGTGTGCCTGCGCATTGTCTGAAACTCAACATTCATGATCAGATTCACAGGCGGAGTAAGAAGATCAGCAAGCCTATGCAAATCATCTGTAGAAATTCCTTCTTCATTTGCTAAAATCCGGCGGCATTTTTCAACATAATGCTGTTGTCTGCCAAATTCCGCGTAATACTGTAATCGACCATAATCTAAAGCTTTCCAACTATGTTTCAGAAATGCATATTCATAACAATAGAGATCATAACGATTAATCAAACCATTAAACAGCCACACTTTAAAAAACCAAGGCTTGTACCCTTTTTCAACCACCTCCTTTGATTTCAAATAGATTCTAATAAAAACCTTTTGAGAACGTTTACCAAGTGCTAAATAATCTATTTCATAATCCTCAGACCCCTTTTTACTGGTATGAAGAAGAGCATCACGAAACCGATCAACACGCATCTTATAAAAATTTTCCGGAGTAAAGAACTTTTCCGGATTTTTTAAGTAATTGGAATGCCAACAATAATCAATTCGATTCTCCTGAGTAAATTGAATATCTAACCCGAAGTGATCCGCTATAGCCTGTACATATTCAAAAGACCGTTCATAGGCAAGTTTGACGCCATACATCCAAAGCATGTATGACCGGATCTGAACCACACATTCACAGGTTACAGACTCACCATTATCCTGAGACCGCGGAACTTTTGGAGCTAAAAAGATATCAAACAGCTCAGGACACTCAAGCATCACATTGTAAAAACCAGCGTAACGAAAAGGCTTATAATTTAACGTACCAGGTAAACCATCGAAATAAAAAGCCACACCTGACGAATAATCATTCAATCGTTCCCATTCCATACCCAGTAATTCAAACCGCTTACGAAAATGCTTCACCTTGGAATCTTCTGACCCGGCGGTAAAATCTTGTTTGAATTTTACGGAATAATAAAATGTATCAATGTTGTGCAGGAACTTTTTCTTCTTAAAATCAAACCAGTACGCGTTTTCAACTTCGTCAAACTCTTGAAAAACAAAAGTATCTTTCAAAAAACGAGTATCAAGCAAAATATCCCTCCTAACGTAAAAATATTTTTTCCCCAAAAAGCCATTTGGGGAAATGAAAAAATCAGTCTCAAATCCAGTATCGCAACGGGTTCTAGGATTTTTGATGAGTGTTTTTCAGACCACGTATTACAGCCCCGTGTTCACACCCCGGGCAAGCCGCGCCGCAGGGCCCCCTAAATCCCCCGCGTCACAGCTCGCCCGGGGTGCGCCGATCTTCATTTGTATCTCAATATTTTTTCCTGGAGCCGGAAACATCCAAAAGAATGAGATACACAAAATAAATCAAGCTATATGTTCTCGGACGGAGCGGAGAAGAGAGCATAAGTATCATAAAGATTACTGTATTTCTTCTTGAACATAAAAAATTCTGATCCGACTTTCTGGTGCATCGGATACCAGACCTTTACGGCAACGAATAATTTCCCACCAAAAAGCAACGAAAAAATTTTGCCCTGAATACCAAAGTTAGAAACTTTTCGATGAATCCACTCATACTCGATTAGACTTCTGATCTGGCGGTCAAGCATCCGGTCAAATTGCGCAACCAATACAACCTCGTAACCAAGTTTTCTATGCTGCGTAAAAAAGCTACACCACTTAGCCCTGTTCTTTTGCCCCCACTCGCGAGCGTTAAACATAATCTGGCACTCATCGATCACAAGCAAAATTTCCCCCTCCTTGACCCTGCGACCAACATAATCACTATAATTCTTGGAAAAATTAATAAGACGCTCCACGGTCAAATCTGAATTATCTATGTACAGATAACTTCCTTTCGGGTTTTTTATGCAATCAAAATTGCAGGAAAAATTGCCAATTATAGGAGCATTCTTATACTTCATCCAGTTGAGCAGCCGGGAAGCCAAATGCAGAGACTTCCCAGCACCCGGCGTCCCTGAATACAAAGAAATCATAATATACCTCCTACTTTTGTATCTCACAAGTCACACTGCAGCGTTGCCGATCCACAAAGTCAGCAATTTTTTTGAGATACATTTAAGTGAACGGAATCCATTCACCTAAGATCTTGACGCCAGCAATGGCAAACTGCGAAACAATCCAAGGAACAACAGCCAGCAGCCACGCGGAGCCAATTGTCACAAAAGCGTCAACAGGCACGAAATAATTAATAGCTGCCAGATAGTCATTTACTTCTTCCGCCTGGATAAATGCAAGGAAAGGACTTTCCGGAAGAATCCCGCACAGGAAGCCGACAAGGACTATCACAACGACTCCGGCAACAGAAATAAAAAACGGTCGTAACATAGATGCGGTCATAGAATCACCCCCTAACTACCCATCTTATAAACAAATGTTGTAAATTTCACTGTAAGGAAAAAAAGCCCGATAATAAAAAAGATCGTCATTCCCCAGCGAAAGATTTTTATGTACTTCCAGTAATCAGACATATCAACTTTTATTACCCAGGTGTAATTAACTGCTTTAAAAGTGTACTTAAATTCAAAGACAGGAGCTTTCTTGTCTGCTTTCATGGACTTGATCAAGCTCATAATATCCCAAGGAATACAAAATGGAAAAAGCCGCTTCCAGTTACCTGTGCGGTTAGCTATCGGCGGAATGTCACTTGGATCAGTTGCTTTTTCAGAATCCGACTCACTATCTTTTTCAGTGTCTTTCTGTGTCGAATCCGGTTTCTCAGATGATCCCGGCTTGGGTTTACCACCCGGTGCAACGTCCTCTGTGCTTTTTTCAGAATCCTTTTCGCTGTCTTTCTCAGTAGAATCTGGTTTTTTGCTTGGAAAAACAATAGGAATTGCAACAGGTAATTTGTCTTTTTCGTTATCTTTCTTCTTTTTTTCCTTATCGTCCTTGTCATCAAAGTTATAACGAGAATTCCACGCTTTTTCTTCCTCATCCGTAGTAACATTGTCTTTTATAGCATCCCAAACAGCCCAAGAATCTTTGAACCCCTCACCGGGAACCCAAACAGAACCGTCATGCAACGTTTTTACATTTGCGTAATCGTTTATAGATGTACCGTCAGCAGACACAACAGAACCATTACGGACAATCCAATTACAACCAGTATCAGGATAAGGACTAAAAAGAACCCCAACAGAATACGAACGTGCAGATAAATCAAATTGAATACTATATATACCGCTCCGTCCCCAATCCGCCCCGAGGACACAAAACCCACCATTCTTCAGAAAAGCACTTTCAAAATAAAAAGAATCTTCAAATATATAATAAGAATTATCATACTCAACAATATTAAGAAGATAAGAACGAGACTCACCAGTATTTCCACCATAACCACTATTAGCACCAAAATGTCCATAATGCGGAACAGATGCCACAGCAGTTCCGCATATTCCAGCTATAACTTTAGCGTAATTTTCAAAGAATGAATCATCAAAAAAATTACCAGTATCAGCAGTTGCATCTGCGAAAGTCGGCAAGATCTTAGCAAGCAATTCTGATAACTGGGAAGACATCTTAGCACCGGCAGAAGTTACCGTGTTAGGAAGATTCTTCAACTCATCGAACACCGTTTTGTTGACTACTTCAACCGGAAGTGCGGCAACCTTTGCTTTATTTTCCACCCACGTGCAAAAATTATCCCAAACCTGTTTACCAGACACACGATCACTCTTTGTATAAAAATCGTCTTTCAAGCCGAACTGTGACCCAGTTTCCGCAAAGAGTCCGCTAATAAGATCATAATAAGTATAGTAGAACAACTCTTCCACACCTGTAGCATAGGCATTCTGATAACTGGCAAAAATGACAGATACTATAATACCAACCGCAACCAGCACAGGAAGGGTATGCATGCGACAGAACTTCCGGACACGCTGGAAGCGGTTTTTCAACCGTTTTATGAACTTACGAAAAATTTTTTTCCTTTTTCTGAATCTAGTCATGGGATGTTTCCTTTCTTTGTATCTCAAACTTTTCTGCAGGTGTTGCGGATCAGCGCCGCAGCAACAGAAGCGTGAGATACAAAAAAGGATAAGGGCACGAAAACCCTTACCCTTTTCAAAAAGTGTAAAAAACACTATGCCTGAGCAGTAAGCTTTTTGAAAATCTTAATGCCGATCGAAACCGCCAAAACAGTTCCAATAATGACAAGCGCATAAGGCACAGCGGCAGAAATCATATCTGTAGCACCGGTCTGAACCTGTTTGAATGCAGCCGTCATGTTTGTCTGGATGCTGCTAAGATCGATTGTTGGGGCAGCTGCTAAAACTGCCATAAAAGGTGCAAAAACAGCGAAAAACATAGACATAATAATTACCTCCTTCCCCAGACAGCCTAAGCCATCCTAAAAAATTTTATAAAAGCATAAATTGCATAGCCGATTGCCCATGCAATATAGCCCAGCGTAAAACCCAGTACCATCCCAACCAAGAGAGTACCAATGTAATTTCCAAACAACTCATCTGTAAACATCAATTCCACCTCCGAGAAAATATCGCAAAGAATAAGAGACCAACTATTATTCCAAGCGCAAACAGCACCGCAAAACTATATGTGACATCCTGCGGCTGTGTCTCTCCCTGCTGGTCAAGAGTCGTTGACTCTGTCACCTCTGTGTCTTCCGTTTCCGGAATATGATCTTCCGGGACGGCTTCGGTAGAATCCACAACAGCAAGATTATTCTCAATTAAATCAAAAGAGAGCAGTAACATTACTTATCACCCTTACCATTTCCGCCACCATCTTTCAACGAGATAACAGCAGCGCCGACAAAATCAACATCGACCAGCTTCAGCACAGGTTTTCCGTCTGATCCGATTGTCATTTCGAATGTTCCATCATAAATACCTGGAACGTAGCTAACCTTGTGCAGCTTGTCCTCAGACAAAAACGACTTACCACGTCTGGTTCCAGATATGCCGTCTGCAGAAACCGTAGGCTCTACCTGTTCCCCGTGCTCGCCGAAAAATAAAAATTCCATAGAAACACCTTTAACGGCATCCCTTGTCTCTGTAGCTTTCATGTCTACAAGTCCGGAATAAAACAAAAAAATTCTAAATTTGTTCATGATCTAAATCCTCCATTTTTTTCTGTAAAGCTGCAACGTTTTGAATTTGGCTTTTAAGCCGTTCTAAATCATGTTGCACTATCAAAAAATCTCTAAAAAAATCTTTTAATACACAATTTTGTTCAAAGAGCAATGCGTTTTTCTCCTGTTTAGCCTTAATTTCCCTATCAAGTCGCGAGATCTCTGCACGACGGTCTTTTTCTCCACGCTTAGCCTCTAGGACGATGTTTTCAAATTGTTCGTTGTACCCTTTTCCGGGCGCTGCCGATAAATAATCAAAGACCTCTTGCGTCATGCGAAATGATTTGGCTATATCCTTTTTCGCTTTCTTTGCCAAAATCCTAAATCCTCCTTGTATCAAATCCCTGCGAAATGGCTGCACGCTGGATCTGATCCAAGATATCAACCATATGATCCGTTAAACCTATCCGGATCTTTCCAGCGCTGTTGAGATACCACTCCGCGTGCAAAATATCATCAAGACGACGGCTCTCATACCCCGCCACCCAGAGCGCGCTCTGGGTATGACCGCTACCGATAACCTTATCAATTAAGACCAATCTATACCGATTGGGGCTGATTTTCTCGAAGCTCCAACACAGATCCATGCTCTACTCCTTCAAATCGCTATGCATAAGTGCAAAACGGCTAACCGCCTATGCATATCCTATGGATAAGTTGTTCATACAGCGGGATAACGCACCCCGGCAAGATCCCCAAAGGTGACTTCCCGGTGTGCTGTGCGCGTTACCCCGCTGTATGAACAAACTTACCCACAAGGATACGCACAAGACTCGAAAGCAGCCGTTTTACACTTACGCACAAGCGACGGCGAAGGATGCGGTCATGTACCTTTGGTTGTCCCATCTTCGAAAATTAATCGGTATAGATTGGAAAAGGCACACAACCGAGGTTATCGGTTATCGGGCTGGAGAAGCGCGCGCTCTGGGTGCCGGGGTATGAGAGCCGCCATCTTCCAGAACATCAGCCGGAGTATCAGCACAAGGCATATCATCATAATCATCATCAGGCGCAAAACAACACTGCAACGGCTGTCTATGTTCAGGATCAAATAGGTCCGGATTACCAAAATAAGGACAACGTAAACACTTAACCGGGACATCAACTGGGACATCAGCCGGAGTATCAACCAAAGCATCAACTGGAGCATCAACCGGGGAATCAACCGAAACATCAACCGAGGAATCAACCAGAGCGTCAGCCGGAACATCAGCCAGGGCATCAGCCGGAGCATCAGCCGGAGCATCAGCCGAAGCATCAGCAAGGCAAGAAACAAGAGTAACTAAAAAACGAGCGAGAACTACAGCACAGTCATCACGATTAGAATAGGCAGAATCACGCACAGATTTAAGTGCATCCCATTGATTATCATCAGCATCAAGATGATCAAACAAAGCATCCTGAGCCGCTAAATATGCAGCATCAGCGATTTCAAAATTTTTCAAATATTCAAGAAAATCATTAGTTATAGTAATTTCTAATTTCATGCCAGCACCTCCATGAAAATGTAATATAAAAGTTTTCTGAAATATGTTATAATTGTAATAACTGCTTATTTTTGTATCACAATCTGCATATATCCTATAATTATAATAGACTACTTGTGATACAAAGTCAAGCAAAAAATATCACAAAATGCATATTTTTAACGAAAGGAGAAAAATGTTTTATCAAAAAATTGAACAAGAAATTGGTAAAAGAAAAATAAATCTAAACCAATTAGCTAAAGGTGCAGGCATTCCCCAATCTGGCACAAGCCGATGGAAAAAAGGAACAATGCCAAGTTGTGAAGCATTAATAAAAATTTGCCAATACCTAAATGTATCCGCTGATTATTTACTTGATCTGGATGAAACACCACCGCCTCCAACTTTAACTGATGAAGAAAAAGACCTACTGGATCATTTCCGACAATGCGACCCTGGAACACAAAAAAGTATTCATATGTTAGCAAATACTGGAGCAACGGAAAACCAAGCAAAAGAAACATCATTAAATTCGAAAAAAATAGGATAAAAAGGTAACGATTTTTTAAAACACTATATTTAGAAGAAACATTCGAACATAAATTTGAAAAAGGTAATGTTACCGTGAAATCGTAACGAAATTACATGAAAACAGCGCCAAAGAACTCTTAATCAGGGTGTCCAGGGTTCGAACCCCTGATCGCGCACTCGCAAAGATTATTTTGATTGAATCAAATGGCAAAAGAACTCTTGACGAACAATGTGATTCGTTGGGGGTTTTTTTATTATATAAAATGCAAATAATTATAGAAAGAAACCATAGGGGGAAATATGGAGAAAGTATATGAGTATGCAGCCGCGGTTCTGGCAGAGGTCAAACGCGCGATTGCGGGGAAGGATGCCTGTATTACCAAAGCTTTTGCTACAATTCTTGCGGGAGGGCATATTCTGATTGAGGATGTGCCGGGTGTGGGAAAGACAACACTTGCCATCGCCTTTTCGCGCGTCATGGGACTTTTGGATCACCGTGTACAGTTTACACCGGACGTGCTTCCGGCAGATATTGTAGGATTTAACATGTACCAGAAAGAGACGGGACAGTTTGTGTACCATCCGGGAACGATCATGTGTAATCTGTTTCTTGCGGATGAGATCAACCGGACTTCGCCAAAGACACAGTCCGCACTTCTTGAGGTGATGGAGGAGGGCAAAGTAACGGTGGATGGTGTGAGCCGAAAAGTGCCGCAGCCGTTTGTTGTCATTGCAACACAGAATCCCAAAGGCAGTGCGGGAACGCAGCTTCTTCCGGAATCACAGCTGGACCGGTTCATGACCTGCATGAGCATGGGGTACCCGGATCTGCAGAGTGAGATGGAAATTGCCCAGGGAAAAACGATGACGAAAGCGGAGGATCTGCAGCCGGTTCTTCTTCCGGAGCAGCTGTGGGAGATGCAGCAGTATGTGGAACAGATTTATGTGCATGATCATGTTGCAAAATATATCGTACAGCTGATGGAGGCTACCAGAAAAAATGCTTACATTGAGCTGGGGGTAAGTCCCCGTGGCACGATCGCATGCGTGCGGCTGGCAAAAGCATGGGCATTTTTGCAGGGAAGAAATTATGTAATTCCGGATGATGTGACGGACATTTTTGCGGATGTGGCAAAACACCGTATTGTGCTCAACACAAAGGCACGGATCGGACATGTAACTGTCGATGCCACCCTGCAGGAAATTCTGTCGGATGTGGACAAACCAACAACATACAAAAGACTTAGGGGATAAATGTGGGCAGTTTTCTGATTGGAACAGGGGTGACGCTTGTCACATTTTATATAGCGCTGATCTATGGAAGCATTGCGATTGGGCTGATTGGGTTTGCAGAACTGGTACTGATGCTGCTTGCATGTTTGTATCTGCTGATTTATTGCAGACATATCACGGCAGATATCAGGATTCCGCTTACCGTGGCGGAAAAAGGGAAAAAAGTTACGGTACAGCTTACCGTGGATCAGACCATGTTGTTTCCGGCAACAAAAGTGCGTTACCGTGTGCGCTGTAGAAATATATTTGCCGGGTATGCCAGAAATTTCTGGTGGAACGGTGCCGGACTGATGCGCGGAATGCAGTGCATGGAAAAGCGTGTCGTGCTTTCTCATGTGGGAAGTTATGAGTATGAGCTTGTAAAAGTACGGATTTATGATCTGACCGGTCTGTTTTATGTGCATAAAAAAATAAAGAGATTTGCAGATATACAGGTGCTGCCGGAACTGGATGCTGTGGCAGTACAGGTGTCGGAGCGGGTACGCAGATATTTCGGAGAAGCGGAAAGCTACGATGATTTTCAGCCGGGAACAGATGTCAGCCAGATCTTTGATGTGCGGGAATATCGTCCGGGGGATCGCCTGCAGCGCATACACTGGAAACTCTCCGCCAAATCGGACGGGCTTCTGGTGCGGGAGGACAGTCAGCCGCTTGCCTGTGCGGTGGTATTTTTGCTGGACATGCTGCCACAGATGGCAGGAAAAGGCCGGCATATGAGGCGCAGCAGGGAAGCCTATGCGGAAACCTTTCTCACAATTGCGGCAGATCTGGTGTATTCGATGATGGATGCCGGCTGCCCGCATTATGTGGCATGGCAGGAGGAAACAGAAATCAAACGGTTGCGCGTCGAGGATGAGGAAAGCGTGTATCTGTTTTTGATGCAGTTTATGGAATGTCAGAAGGAAACGGCCGGTTCACTGCGACAGAGATATGAGCAGCAGTATCGCTGCGAGCATCCAGTACACAGGCTGGAACTGACACCGGAGCTTTTTCTTGTGCTGGATGGACAGACACTTGCGGATTTTGGTGGAGATAACTGGAGACAGAAGCTGGAAGAAATGGAGCTGGTATTGTGAACAGGAAGGACAGGAGAGGGAATAAAACCACATATTTGTCTGGCAATACCGGTATCCGGCTGATCTGTGAGGCGGTTGCTGTGGAACTGCTGTTTTATGCAATGCTTGCGATTTTCCGGAGTGCATTCGGATGGCAGCTGCCGATCCGTGCGCTTGGTAAACTGCAGGTGGCCATGCTGGTAAGTCTTGTGCTGTTTATCGTGGGAGTTCCTGCGACCGGAAAATATCAGAGGGTCTGCAAGGTTGTGCTTGAAATCGGATATCCGGCGGCACTCGTACTGTTTGGAATTTTTCATCGGAGAAAACTAACAGAGAGCGGAAAAATGCTGTTTCAGGCATATCTGTCATATTGGAATAAACAGTATGGAACAAATTATATGACCGGGGCCGGGACGGAGATGCGGTATACTTATATGCTGGCGTTTTTATTGGCAGTTGTTGTGCTGTTAAGTCTGATGTTTCGATATGTGACCGGTGTGCGGCTGGTTTTGCTGCTTCCGGATATAACAGCGTTGTCGGTTGCTCTTCTGGTCAATGCCAGACTGGGCTGGAGTGGAATTGCACTCTTTTTCGTGGGAACCGTGCTGGTGTCTGCGGCACCATGGACGCACATGGATGTAAGGGTGGCTGACGGTCGTACCCATGTATGGATGCAGCTACTGTCTTATGCTGCAGCCGGTGTGTTTGCCGTGATTCTTGTCTCGGTGAGCAGCTATGCGTTTTCCGGTGTGGCAAAGCAGATTCCGAAAAAGTCACCGAAGTTTTATGCGTTTCAGAGACAGGTGGAAGAACGTGTGAAAAACCTGACGTTTTCGGGGATAACTTTGCAGGGATCGCGGGAACATGTGGATAATACAACACCGGACTATACCGGAAAAACCGTATTTTCGATAGAAGCATCGAAAGCCTCGGCGGGCAAACTGTATCTGAAATCATTTGCCAGTGGCACATATCAGAACGGTACATGGGTAAATGAAGGGAAAACGTTTGCGCACGAAGTGGATAAGGCGGGATACAATCGCAATGATGTTGCAATGTTAATGCAGCAGAATGCCGGTGAACTTGTAAAATACATCCGTTCGAGTGAGCTGGCAGAGGATGAAACACAGACAGTTTCGTATCAGATTTCCTATCGGGTACTGGGGTTAAAAAACGCGTATATGCCTTATTTTTCAGATTTGCAGACAGCCGGTGGGAAGGTCTGGCTCAGGGATGATACGGTGGTATGTAAAAAGAGGGCAACGGGAAAGGTTTCTTTTGAGGGACTGAATGAAAATACGGATCTGCGCGATGTTTTTGACAGGTTTTGTATGGTCCACGGAGAAACAGATACGGATCTGCAGCAATGGTATGATGCCTATGCTGACAGTAGATACCGTAAGTTTGCCACGGATGTTCCGGCAGTGGGAGATTTTATTACACGAAGGCTGGCTCTGGAAAGTATCGGATATGGCGTGTATGAGGAAAACGGCACCTATGTGGCGGATCAGATGGAAACAGGCGGGTTATACGATGAGGATTGGCTGGCGGATACGGATGGAAACAATTCCGGACGGGCAGAAAGACAGATAACTACCAACAACATCCGGCAGAATCTTGCGACACAGGTTGCCAACTGGCTGGGGAACGAAAATACCTATAACTTATATCTGAATCACATCCCACAGGGGAAAGATACCATTGATTATTTTCTGGAAACCGGACATGAGGGATATTGTATGCACTTTGCCAGCGCGGGTGCGCTGATTTTACAAAGTCTGGGAGTTCCGGCGCGTTATGCATCGGGATATGTGGTGGAACCATCGGCATTTCATAAAGAAAAGAAAGGCTATCAGGCAGATGTGCCGGACTACAATGCGCATGCATGGGTGGAAATTTATCTGGAAAATATCGGATGGGTGCCGGTGGAAATGACTCCGGGCTATACGAATGACAGTGCAAAGCTGCCGACGACTCCGGAATTGCGCGATACGTGGAAACAGCGGCATGAAGAGCACAAAGATGCGGCGGAGCAGAATCCGCAGACGCAAATGCAGACGAAAAACGAATCGCCGTCAGAAACACAGATGGAAACACAGCAGCAGACAGAAAGTCAGATGACGGAGAAGGAGACAAAGCGGCCGGTAAAAAATAATGAGAAAAAGAACAACAGGCGAAATCTGCAGGTATTTTCTGCGGTGAGTCTGACGCTGCTTGCTGTTGTTCTGATGCTGGTTCTGGTGACAAAATGGTTGCGCATTTACCGGGAACAATTGCTTATGGAGTTGCGCAACCGGCAGAATCGTCATGCGGTATACCGGATCAACCGGCGGATTTACCGGGGATTACATCAGCGAAGTTTTGGCATGAAGACCGATGCGGACTATCTGGAAAAGCTGATGACAACCTATCCGTCCGTTCCGGCGGAGGATTGGAAGAAGTATCTGTGCATTGTGCAGAAAGCGGTCTTTTCCGAAGAAGAGATTTCACAGGAAGAAGCACGGTTTTGTTATCGGCTGTACCGGAAGTATAGAAACCGGCGGATTTTGGAAAAATAGGATAACGGAAAAATCGCCTCCTTAGCGGGAGGCGATCAGTTTACATATCGGGTTACCCTTAGAAGAAAATTTTTCTTCGTATTCGGTCATGATATTTCCTTCATTCATGGATGGATCATGGTGCAGGTCACGGGTGGAGGCATTAAGATGCCAGCGGTCGGAAGTTTCGATTTCCTCGAGAGAAAACGTAAACAGGTCCTGATTGTCTGTTTTAAATTCCAGCCGTCCGTCGGCTGCAAGAAACTGGTCATAGCGGTCTAAAAATTCATGGGAAGTCAGTCGGCGTCTGGCATGGCGGTCCTTTGGCCACGGGTCGGAAAAATTCAGATAGATCCGGTCAACTTCTTCCGGTGCAAAAATTTCCGGAAGTTTTGCAGCGTCTTCACACAGAAAATGAACATTTGGAAGCTGCAGGGTATCCATTTTCTGGACTGCGCGCAGCAGTACACTGGTGTAACGTTCGATGCCGATATAATTGATTTCGGGATGTAACGCAGCAAGATCCATCAGAAATCTGCCTTTTCCCATGCCGATTTCGATATGGATCGGATGGTCATTTTCAAAAAAGGCATGCCATTGTCCGCGGTGTTCTGCTGCATTCTGTATACAATATGGGCTGGCTGCCACAGCTTCATTGGCACCCGGTATATTTCTTAGTCTCATAGTAATTTCTCCTTGGAAAAGATAAATTCAGTTTTGCTAACTGTAAGAATACTATTACTATATACAAATTTCGTCCGTTCGGCAAATAAAAATTGAACGATTATGGAAATAATGGTATTATAAATATAAGAAAATCAAGAATTGGGGAGCCTTATGAAAATAAAAAAATACACCCGTGTAACAGCATTTTTTCTTGCCGTATGCACGGTTTTACTCATGTTACCGTTGTCTGTGCGTGCAGATGAGTACTGGCCGGACGGGGTAAAAACGCAGTCCAAAAGTGCCATTGTGATGGAAGTCAATACCGGCACCGTTTTATATGAAAAGAAGAGTCACGAGAAACATTATCCGGCGAGTATCACAAAGATCATGACGGTTCTTCTGGCAATCGAAAACTGTGATATGGATGAGGTCGTTACGTTTTCTGCGGATGCGGTATTTAAAAATGAGGGAGATACTTCCCATATTGCCCGGAATCTTGGAGAAAAACTGACGATGGAGCAGTGTCTGTATGCGGTTATGCTGGAGTCTGCCAATGAATGTGCTTATGCGGTTGCGGAGCATGTGGGGCAGAAGCTGGGTGGTGATTACCGGACGTTTATTGGCCTGATGAATAAGCGTGCAAAGGAACTGGGATGTACGGATACGCATTTCAATAACTGTAATGGTCTGCCGGATGAAGATCACTGGGTCAGCGCGTATGATATGGCACTGATTTCCGCAGAGGCATACAAAAACGAGACGTTCCGGATGATCGCAGGCAGTCCAAGCTATACACTTCCGAAGACCAATAAATGCAAGGCGGAATATCCGTGTCACAATCACCATAAAATGATCTACCCGTTTCGCGGGGACAGCTCTCATTTGTACAAATACTGTACTGGCGGAAAAACCGGCTACACGACAGTGGCGAATAATACTCTGGTGTCTTTTGCGGAGAAAGACGGAATTACTCTGGTGTGTGTGGTGATGGATGCGGCAACACCGGATCATTATACGGATACCAGAAAATTATTTGATTACTGTTTTGAAAATTTCCAGGCGCTGAATATTTCGGAAAACGATGCGGGTCTGGCAAAGGACAACGGAAAAAATTACGGGGTTTTGAACAACAGTGAACCTTATGTAAAGCTGGATGAGGATGCTTATATCATTATGCCAAAAGGAGCACAGTTTTCCGATGCATCCTATAAAAAGACAGAATCTGCAAAAGGAAAAAAGAAAGTTGCAAGGCTTGCATACACATATGCCGGTCATGAGGTCGGCAGTGTGGATATAGTAAAAACCGGAGCAAAGGTAAAAGATAATTATTACGTCAATACCGATAGCGGGCAGAAGAAAAATGAACGTGTCATACGGATCGATCCTGCATGGCTCATTGTTGCGGGAGTGGTTATTGTCGCAGCAGTGGTTCTGTTGTTTCTGGCAAAACGGGCATATGATAATTTTTATGTGATCCGTCATCAGAGAAAAACGAAAAAAAATGATAAAATGCGTTTTCGTGAGAAGAAACGAAAGAAATACAATCGCAGGAAGGACAGGTTTTTTTAAATCATTCAAATAAAGCGAAAATGCTTGCGTATTTGCCGCAAACAGGTATAATTACAATTGATGGATTTCATTTTAATAATGAAATTGGAGGTTACCATGTCACAATCTGTTACGATAAAAAGTAATAAATACGGAATTAATCTTGTCTTAGACCCGGAGATTGGGTTTGATGAGTTATTGAAGGATGTTGTCGAAAAGTTCAAAGCATCCAGTACATTTTTTAAAAATGCAAAACTGGCATTGTCCTTTGAAGGAAGAAAACTTTCGGAAGAGGAAGAACAGCAGATCATCTCAGCAATTGAAAGCAACACATCGATTGAAATCCTGTGTATCGTTGAAAATGGAACAAGACAGGAAGCTGTCATGAAAGAACAGGTCGAGGCGTTTTACGATGCCGTACAGCAGCAGTATGAGAATGCCGCAGCAGGAAACGGGCCGGAGCAGTTTTATCGTGGCACTTTAAGGTCGGGACAGGTGATTTCGAGTGAATCGAGTGTCACGATCATTGGCGATGTCAATCCGGGAGCCAAAATTATTTCCCAGGGAAACATTGTGATTCTTGGGGCATTAAAAGGTAACGCACAGGCAGGATGTATGGGTGATCGTAACTGCTTTATTTTTGCGCTGGATATGCAGCCGATTCAGATTCAGATTGGGGATCTGATCGCAAAGAGTCCGGACAAGCCGGAACCGAAACGTCGTACACTCCGCCGGTCAAAGACACCGGAAGTGGAAGCACAGATCGCCATTGCAAGAGATGGAAATATCTATATTGAGCCAATCACCAAAAATATATTAAATAACATTTAGGGACGTAGGAGGAATAAGTTTCATGAGCGAAGTAATCGTTATCACATCAGGAAAGGGTGGTGTAGGTAAGACCACAACCACAGCAAACATTGGTACAGGTCTTGCACAGTTAAACAAGAAAGTTGTAATGATTGATACCGATATCGGACTGCGTAACCTGGATGTGGTTATGGGTCTGGAAAATCGTATTGTATACAATCTGGTAGATGTTGTGGAAGGAAAATGCCGTATCCGTCAGGCACTGATTAAGGATAAGAGATATCCGGAATTATGTCTTCTTCCGTCTGCACAGACCAGAGATAAGGATGCAGTGACACCAGAGCAGATGGTTGCACTGATCAATGAACTTCGTGAAGAATTTGATTATATTTTACTGGATTGCCCGGCCGGTATCGAGCAGGGATTTAAAAATGCCGTAGCAGGTGCGGATCGTGCACTGGTTGTTACGACACCGGAAGTATCTGCGATCCGTGATGCCGACCGTATTGTAGGACTTTTGGAAGCCAATGAAATGAAGAAAATTGACCTGATCGTCAATCGTCTGCGTGTGGATATGGTAAAGCGCGGAGAAATGATGACCGTGGATGATGTAACAGATATCCTGGCTGTGAACCTGATCGGTGCTGTACCGGATGATGAGCAGATTGTTATTTCCACAAACCGTGGTGAGCCACTGGTTGGAACCAACTGTCTGGCAGGAAAAGCATATTCTAATATCTGTCATCGTATTATGGGAGAAGAAGTTCCATTCCTGAACCTGAATGAGAAGCAGGGGGTATTGGAAAAATTAAAAGATATCTTTAAGAAGAATTAGAGGGGGTACTTATTGTGGGAATAATGGATTTATTTAAGAAGAAGACTTCCGGCAACGTTGCAAAGGACCGCCTGAAGCTGGTGCTGGTTTCTGACCGTGCCAACTGTTCTTCCGAGATGATGGAGATGATGAAGAATGACATTATTGAAGTGATCTCACGTTACATGGATATTGATGCGGAGGCACTTGATGTAAAAATCACCGAGACAGAGTCCGATTCCAATAACGGAACGGTACCGGCACTTGTTGCTAATATTCCGATCCGTGATATGAAGCATCGTCCGGACCCGAGATAGAAATTACAGAGTACATAAGAAAATGCCCGGCAGGTTCCTACTTGCCGGGCGTTTTTACAACAGGGGTTTATATGATACGAACAATGTTCAGATCGGAATCAAGGAGAAGGACATCAGCTCTTGCACCAGGCGCAAGAGTGCCGATGGTATGTTCTAACCCGATACTTTTTGCCGGATTGTAGGTGGCAGCTTTGACAGCGACAGCAAGTGGAATGCCAAAATTTACTGCATTTTTCATACAGTCAAAAAGGTTTGTTGCTGAACCGGCAATAGTTCCGTCTTTTAAGGTGGCGAGCCGTCCCTTTTTCGTTACAGGTTGTCCTCCGAGTTCATATGTTCCATCGTCCATACCTGTGGCACGCATGGCATCACTGATCAATATCATGCGGTCTTCGCCAAACATACGAAAGGTATTCCGGATAACAGATGGGTGGATATGTATGCCGTCACAAATTATTTCGGCCATGGCATGTGGGCAGTCAGTGGCTGCACCGATAATACCTGGATTCCGGTGATGCAATGGTGGCATGGCATTAAATAAATGCGTGACATGACTGGCTCCCGCAGCGAAAGCGTTTTGGGCAATTTCATAGGATGCCGTGGAATGACCGAGGGAGATGGTCAGCTGGGAATGAAATTCCCGGATAAAAGCATCCGCGCCTGAAAGTTCCGGTGCAATCGTAATGATGCGGATTTTGTTATCGCATGCCTGGGAAAGACGTCGGAACATATCGATATCCGGTGCGCGAAGATAGCTTGCTTTTTGTGCACCTTTTTTTTCAGGAGAGAGAAATGGTCCTTCCATGTGGATTCCTGCGATAAAAGCATGGCTATTGTCATCTGGAATTTCGCGCGTCGATGCAAAGGCTGTCAGCAACTGGTTTTCCGGTAAAGTCATGGAGGTTGGACAAAAAGCTGTTACGCCGCAGGAACGAAGATATTTTGCAATTTTTAAAAGTCCTTCCGCGCTGCCGTCACTGAAATCACATCCCATAGCACCGTGAATATGGATATCGACAAGTCCTGGAATTACATACAGACCGGATGCATCAATAATGGTGTCATCTGCCGTATCAGCAGAATCCATTGCGATGCGATGGGTATCGCTATCAATATGCAAATCTTTTGTCAGGAAAGATCCGCTTTCTTCCCAGACAAGTCCGTTTTTTATAATCATAAGGAACTCCTTTACAAAAGCAATAAATATTAAATAAGATTTTTTTCAATGATACGTGATAGTGCAGCTTCATCGGCAACAATGGAAACATCATCGTGCAGCTGCAGTATGGATGCGGGCACCTGGGGAGTAATTGGACCAAACAGGGACTGATACAGGGCATCTGCTTTTCCTTCTCCATTTGCGATTAACAGGATATGTTTTGCCTCCATAATATTTTTGATTCCGGTTGTATATGCGTGAGTAGGAACTTCATCAATGGAATCAAAAAAACGGGCATTTGCCTGAATGGTTGTTTTTGTCAGTTCTACACAGTGGGTTTCTTTTGCAAATGTATCGGATGGTTCATTAAAGCCAATATGTCCATTGTTACCAATACCAAGAAGTTGTAAATCAATGCCGCCAAGCTGGTGGATAATGGAATTGTAACGGGTACATTCTTTATCAACATCTTCTTCCATACCATTTGGAATATAGGTATTTTCCGGTTTGATATTTACATGATCAAAAAGATTGTGACGCATGAAATAAGCGTAGCTTTCCGAATTGGATGCGTCAAGTCCTTTGTATTCATCCAGATTGATGCTGTGGATCTGCGAGAAATCCAGATCCCCTTTTTTATACCAATTGATGAGCTGTTTATAAGTTCCAATTGGCGAGGAACCTGTGGCGAGACCAAGTACTGATTCTGGTTTCAAAATCATCTGTGCGGAGATAATATTTGCTGCCTTGCGGCTCATTTCATCATAATTTTTTGTTTTGTAGATTCTCATAAATGTCCTCCTTGTTATGGTTCTCGTTTATTTGAGAATAATTATAAAATTAAAAACCCAAAAAAGCTATATCTTTGAAGAAAACGGAAAGAACTATCAAAAAATGGAGTGAAAACACAAATATAAGGAAGTATAGGAACTGTTGCGGAAACTACTTTCAGAAATTATGACTAAAGATTGTATTTTATAGGTAGATTCGCTATAATTGCATGTAAAATAAAAAAGGCAGGCATAAGTGGAGAAAATGGTATGGTGGGAACAAGTGAGAATATTGGGAATTACAAACAAAGAACCGTCAGGGTTACACCTTTGCTGGTCTGCATCTGGGATTGCATTTGTAACGGCAGCAAGCGTTGTTACCGTGGAAATGGCGGCACAGAGCATTGCAGCACAGGAAGATGCATTTATGGGGGTTTTTATAAATGACGAAAAGCAGTTCCGGCAAAAAATCCGGGCAGTGCCGGGAAAGAGAAAATATATAATTTACCAGCAGGAATCAGCCGAAACCGTCAGGATCCGATTGGTGAAACTGACGGAAGAACAATATGGCAATGTGTGGATCACAAATCTTATTACGGATGCCCCGGTTACAAGAGATGCAATTCCATCCCGCCATTTGCTTTTCATAGGAGATTCGCTTACCGCTGGATATGGAGTGGATGGAATAAATGGGATTAGTGCATTCCGGACAGCGGATGAAGATGTGACTAAAACTTATGCATATCAGGCAGCAGAGATGCTTCATGCAGACAGCAGGATTGTTGCATATAGTGGGAATGGGGTATTATCCCGCTGGATTGCCCCGGAGCAGGATACACCTTATACGAAAAACATTCTTCCCGAAATTTTTCCCTATATACAAAACGAAGTTCCAGATCTGATCGTGTGTAATCTGGGGACGAATGATGCAAGTTATGTGAGGCAGATTCCTTCCCGCGAGCGTGCGTTTGTAGAAAAATATACGGATTTTATACAGCAGCTGAAGAAGGTTTTTGCTGATGCGAAAATACTTCTGCTTTATGGTCTGATGGAACAGACATTATGTGAAAAAGTACAGGAAACCGCGCAGCGATGTGGCACAGAGTTTCTGAAGCTTCCGTTGCAGAATCCGGTCAATGGCATGGGAACAGATGGGCATCCGGGTGCCAGGACGCAGCAGGAAATTGCGTTATATGTGGAAAGATATATGGAACAGATGATGATGTGGAGAACAGATGAACGATGATTATATGATCTCATTTCAAAATGAGACAAAACAGACAATAGAAGCATCCTATAAAAAAATGACAGCGGTTGAACGCAGTGTGGCAGATTTTTTTATTGGTAATAAAGATGATATGGATTTTTCTTCTAAAAATATATCCCGTGTGCTGTATGTATCTGAGGCTACTTTGTCAAGGTTTTCCCAGAAGTGCGGATACAAAGGATATCGGGAATTTATTTTTTCTTATGAAAGAGACTTAAAATTTGAACAAAAAAGCGAGGGAACAGAAAAGGATGTCGGATTGTTTGCGCGTCGCGTACAAAATTCGTACCAGAAACTGTTGCAGGAAAATTTTCGGATTCTTGATGAGGAGCAGGTCCGGCGGGTGGCGGGAATGCTTAACATCAGTAAACGTGTACTGATTTTTGGAATCGGAAATTCCGGTTATGCAGCGGAAGAATTCCAGCTGCGTTTCATGCGTATCGGGATGGATGTTAATGCAGTTACAGATTCCCATATGATGAAGATAGGTGCAGCACTGGCGGGGGAGGAAACACTTGTGATTGCCATTACGTTAAGTGGGGAGACGGCAGAAGTGTTAGAAAGTATTCGGATCGCCAAAAGCAGAGGTGCAAGTATTATATGCATAACAGCAGTTTCCGGGTCATCCGTTGCAAAGGAATCGCAGGAAGTAATTCAGGTAGCAGCATTAAAAAATCTGGATACAGGAACAAAAATTTCACCGCAATTTTCGATTTTAGCAATTATGGATGTTTTATACTCTTATTATTTTGCAAATGATTCTTACTTTAAAACACAAAAATATAAGGCAACCCTGTCTGCTATTCGTGCAAAAGGGGAACACACGGAGGATAAAGATGAATAAAAAAAAGTATATTGGAATTGATATTGGAGGAACGGCAGTAAAGATTGGAAGTGTAGATGAAGATGGCACGATTCATGCAACAGAAACTTATGCCGTAAATTTTGATGGATATGAAACACCTATTTTGCAGACGGTAGTGAAGAGCTGCCATAATTTTTTGGAAAAATATCGTGAGAATGCTTCTGAATATGCAGGAATCGGGGTGTCAGCAACGGGAGCAATCTCTACAAAAAAAGGAGTGGTCGAAGGAACCGCAGGACATATTAAAAACTGGATCAACAGCCCGATTCGACAGGTGATGGAGCAGGAATTCCATATTCCGACAGAAGTGCTTAATGATGCGAATGCAGCGGCTCTTGGGGAAGCGTGGATTGGTGCTGCAAAGGGCAAAAAAGATGTTGTCGTTGTCACGATTGGAACAGGTGTAGGTGGCGGCATTCTCATGAATGGAAAGATTTTGCTCGGAGCAAGTGGATTTGCGGGTGAACTTGGACATATTCCGGTGCAGTATGAAGGGGAAATGTGCACTTGCGGAAATCGGGGATGTCTTGAGCATTATGGATCGACTTCAGCACTGGTACGAAAAGTCCGTTGGGCAATACAGGAAGGTGCGATTGCAGGGGCAGCAGATACACCAGTTGATGGGCGATGGATTTTTGCACAGGCAGCGACAGGAAATGTGGTGGTGCAGAAAATCCTGCAGGAATGGATAGAGGTGATTGCTTCAGCGCTTGTTGGATTTGTGCATATGTTTAATCCAGAGCAGATATTAATTGGCGGAGGAGTTTCTGCACAGGAAGATCTTTTTATTGCTCCTGTCAGATCATATGTGATGAAACATGTGATGCCAAATTTTGCAAAAGATCTTGAAATCTGTGCAGCTGCATTGAAGAATGAGGCAGGTATGGTGGGAGCCGTATATTATTGCATACAGCAGGAAAGAGAGTGTGATTGTTGAAAGTAGTTTCCGTGGATGGGAAGATGCCCGGATTGTACTTTCAGAAAGGGGCGATTTTTATACGGATTACCGTCGGGAGCTGGGGGAAAAGAATTTTCTTATTCTTCCGGGGGTGGAGGCTACTGCAGTATTGTTTGATGATGAGGGAAATACGGTCAGACTGCATCATATGAATGGAATTCTCGGAACAGAGAGCATGCAAAAAGGTGCATTGGAAAGTACCTTTTCACATATGGAAAAAGTAGAGCCTGATATTTATTACGGGACGGACTGGGATGGAAATAAAACAGGGAAAAAACTTGCAGAGAGATTAAAGAATCATGGTTGTATCGTGACTTATAATCACCCAATCTGGTCACGTGTAAGGCCGGAAGATTTTATCAATATTCCGGATATCAATATGTTGGAGATTTTTAATTATAACACCGTTAATGAGTGTGGTACGGGGTATGATGTGACCTATTGGGATCTGATGCTTCGCAGTGGCAGGCATATCAATGCGGATGCGACAGATGATAATCATAATGGAGGAAGTTTTCCGGATTCTTTTGGAGGATATATTGTTGTGCAGGCGGAAGAACTTTCCCATGAAGCAATCTGCCAGGCAATTTTGAATGGGGAATATTATTCTTCTTCAGGACCGGAAATATATGACTGGAAGGTGGAAAATAACCAGTTTGTCGTTAATTGCAGTGCAGTAGAACGCATCAATATGATTGTTGGCGGACCAGTAGCTTTGGGTGTGACCCGGTTGGCGGAACATGGAGTCCCTCTGACAGAAGCATTTTATCCGTTAACAGGAAAAGAAACATATATTCGTGCAGAATGTATAGATGAACATGGGCACACGGCATGGACAAATCCTATCTGGTTGTCAGAATTTGCAAAAAGGAGGAAATAAGAGATGAATGTATTTGATAAAATAAAAGGCGGTTTGATCGTCTCCTGTCAGGCATTGGAGACCGAGCCTCTTTACAGTTCAAAAATTATGGCGAGGATGGCATTTGCAGCAAAAGAAGGCGGTGCCGTTGGAATTCGCGCAAATACACCGGAAGACATTATTGCAATTAAAAAGGAAGTGGATCTTCCAGTGATCGGTTTATATAAAGTAGACTATGATAATTCGGAAATTTATATCACACCAACCATGAAAGAAATTGATGCTATCATGACAGCCGCACCGGATATTATTGCATTGGATGCAACAAACCGAAAAAGACCGGATGGAAGCACCATAGAAACATTTTTCCCGGAAGTGCGTAAAAAGTACCCGGATATGATCTTTATGGCAGATTGTGCGTCTTATGAAGATGGCATGCGTGCGCAGAAACTTGGGTTTGACATTGTTGGAACAACACTTTGTGGTTATACACCGGATACCAAAGGTACAGAAATTCCGTGCTTTCCAATGTTAGAAAAGCTGGCACAGGATTTGACAATTCCGCTGATTGCAGAGGGTGGAATCTGGGAGCCGCAGCAGTTACAGAAAGCATTTGCGTGTGGTGCATATGCGGCAGTGATTGGTACCGCAATCACAAGACCACGGGAAATTACAAAAAGATTTGTAAATGCAATTACAAAATAAAAGCGATTCACGAATACGAAAAGGAAGCCTGTTTAAAATCGGCTTCCTTTTTTGGTAAAACGATGCGCAGATTTTATAGGATATACTATTTTCTTGACTAATATTACTGGGAAATGTAAAATATGAAGTAAAATACCACGTTGATTTTTACAGAGCGGAAAATGTCGACAAATACAGAAAATGCCCGGCAGCTTCCGACTGCAGGGCGTTTTTAAAAAGCAGGTAACCAGGAGAATTTGAAATTGCATGACAAATCGTTAAAAGAGTTATGTGGGCAGTTATCCATATCGATTGCTACCGGTCGTAACTGGGTAAAACTTGGAAAGATAACTCCCCAATATATAAAAAACGGGGTGCCCTATTTTGATGAAAAGCATATTGCAATCATAGAAAATGAAATCCGGTCAGGAAAAAATGTGGCATTAAAAAGCCGCAGAAATAAAAAATATGTTTCCGGAAATGCGTTATATCGTTCTTATGTTTCCCAAAACTGCAAGAACCTTACCGTTTTGCAGAAACTGCTCTCCGAGATAACATGGGAACAAATTCTGCTGACCACGGATGTGATATCCTATTTTGTGGCAGACTGTGCGTTGCAGTTATTCGGGCAGAAACCATTGTTTTTCCAATATCTGCAGGGGAAAATTTCTATAGGGAAATATGACATCTTACTGGATGCATTGATTGGTGACAGACAAAGGGCAATGGATTTCTGTCAGAAATATCCGGCATTTTTTGCACATGAATACATCTGGGAGCCGGGAGAAGACATTCTGGGACTTATATATCTTTCCTGTAAAAATATGGGAAGCCGGAAAGCGCGCGGTTCGTATTATACACCCACAAAAGTTGTAAAAAAGCTGATTTCTCATCTGGATATCGAACATATAGGAAAAGTGTTAGATCCGTGTTGCGGTACCGGAAATTTTTTACTTCAGCTTCCGGAAAGTGTGGATCTGGCAGATATTTATGGCACGGATACCGATGCGGTGAGTATTCGTATCGCACGACTCAATATGGCTCTGAAATATCCGGACGCGGATGTTGAGGAGATCTGCGAACATATTACAGAGAAGAATTTTCTCACAGAATATGACAGAACAGGATTTGATACCATCATTGGAAATCCGCCGTGGGGCTATGCTTTTTCCAATGAAGACAAAGCAGTGTTAAAGGCCAGATATGCCACGGCTTCCGGAAGAAATACCGAGTCCTATGATGTTTTTATCGAACGGGCTCTGGAGATTCTTGTTCCGGATGGAACGCTGGCGTTTGTGCTGCCGGAAGCGGTCTTAAATGTAAAGGCACATATGCGCATCCGCACAATTCTGCTTCAGGGAAGTTCTGTAAAATCCCTTACGTTTCTGGGAGATATGTTTGACGGGGTACAGTGTCCCTGCATTCTGCTGCAGCTGGTTGCGACTGGAAAGCCTTTGTCAACGGTGGGGATGCGGATAGAAGACCGGACACGTACATTTATCATAGCAATGGAGCGGACGGTAGTGCCGGAAAATTTCAGTTTTCGGATGACAGATGAAGAGTATCGTGTGCTGGAGAAAATAAAAAATTCCATTCCCGTCTGTTATCTGGCCGATCATGCAGATTTTGCACTTGGCATTGTTACCGGAAACAACAAAAAGTTTCTCTCCGCAGAGAAAACGGAACATTCGGAGATGGTACTGAAAGGTACCGATATTTGCAAATACCACATAAATCCGGCAAAACAGTATCTGCGGTTTGAACCGGAACAGTTTCAGCAGGTTGCACCTCTGGAGATATACCGGGCACCGGAAAAACTGTTGTACCGTTTTATCAGCAATCAGCTGGTGGTGGCTTATGATGACCGGCAGATGCTTTCCTTGAATAGCTGCAACATTGTGATCCCAAAGATCGAGGGAATGCAGATCAAATATATTCTGGCAATTTTAAATTCCAGTGTTTCTCAGTTTGTTTATCAGAAGGAATTCCATTCCATAAAAGTATTGCGGGCGCATATGGAGCATATTCCGATTCCGCGTGTTGGGAAAGCGATACAGAATGAAATTATAGCGATGGCCGAGCCGCTGATTTGTGGAATGGGAAAAGAGGCAGCAGAGACTTGCCAGAAACGGCTGGATTGCAGAATCATGGATTTGTTCCGGTTATCCGCGGAGGAACAGTGGATCATCCGGCATGCTTTACATTAAGCTATAAAGGACAGAAATGTACAAAAAGACAAAAAACAAAGACATTAAACATGAATAAAGACGAATTAAAGGCATTAAACTATAAAATTGACGTATAAACGACATTGCAAAATTACTACTGATTTATCAGACGATTTAATAATGAAAGCAGCTGTTTTTTGTCTTCGGTGTAAATTAACAGACCATTACCGGTGCGAACGATGGTAAGAATCTGCCCGGCAAAGAGATCACTCTGTTCGAATGTATGCAGCAGAAGTTCCTGCATATGGGAGGGTACGGACAGGAAAACGGTCTCTACCTGTTCCATTGGATGGAGAGAGACATTTGCATCTGCAAATAATTTCCCAAGGCATTGTTCCTGTTCCACCTGTGCAGCTGTCTTGTCCACAATAAAAAATCCATCGGCATCCTTCGGCATATGCAAAGACTGGACGGCGCGCTGCACCTGTTTGGTCAGGGCATCCGATGCCGGATACAGAGATTCAAAATAACTCATAAAATCGGCAGCTTTTCGAAAGTGCCGGTTTTTTCCGTTTTGGGTAAGTTCGGTCATGAGAATCCGGCGAATGATGCTTTCGCATGTCTCGCGGGAAGGATTTTTGCGCAGCTGGTTTTTCTGATTCAAAATGGGATCTCCTTTGTTACAGTTTCAGATTATCTTTTCAGATTATCTTTACTATATACTATTTTCTTGACGAATTCCACAGGAAAAGGTAGAATACGAAGTGAAATACCACGTTAATTTTTATGGAGCGGAAAATGTCGACAAATACAAAAAAGAGTAAATCATCAGAAGAAACATTGGAAAAACTGCGCGCTTTCATTAATGAAAAAGGCGGCATCGTAAAAAAGGAAGAATTTGCGGCACTTGATGTGGATTACCGCAAGATTCTGGAATTTGTGGAAGCCGGGACACTGGTGCGGATAAAAAACGGTTATTATACCGACCGGATCGACCGCTTTTCCGAGGAAGAACTGATCGCACGGCTGTTTCCGGATGCGCGTCTGTGCATGGAAAGTGCACTCTATGCGTATGGATATATCCGGGAAAAGCCTTACGGATGGCACTTAGCGGTGGATAAAAATACATCCAAGTCGCGATTTAAGATGGATTATCCGAAAGTAATCCCATACTATACAGAGCCGGAAGCTTTGGAACTTGGTTCCACAACGATTGAGCAGAATGGACTGATGTTTCAGATTTATGATAAGGAACGGATGATCTGTGACTGCCTGAAATATGAGGCAAAGCTTGACCGGGCGATTTTCCGGGAGGCGGTCCAGTCCTATATCCGGGACAATGATAAAGATATTTCCATGCTGATGGAATATGCCAGAGCGCGAAAAGTAACAGGAAAGGTACAGAGTCTGATCGGAGTGTGGCTGTAATGAAAGTCGGTGTATGTGAGGCAACAGAACTGAAAAAGAGAAGCGAAATGCTCTCCATTCCATTTGCGGATCTCCTGTGGGGATATGCGGTGGAAGATCTGATGCTGCGTGTCAGTACGTCTGCATACCGTGAATTTTTATGGCTGATGAGCCTGCCGCTTCTGGGAGAAGAAGCATACCGGCAGCGCGCCAAGAAGCGCATCCGCTTTTTTTATAAGGGAAGTGAGGAAGAACTCACGCCGGACAAACTGCAGCCCGGTCAGCGATTATCCATCGCCATGGGCGAACATATCAAAACAACACTTTTTGCAAAAGAAAATGCACAGAAAATCCGTTGGGAAGGTACGGTGACGGCATTGAGCGGCGGAATCCGGCTTAGCATGACCGCCGGGTATTTTGATATGAAAGTTCCGCTGAATATTGAGATCTACAGTTTTGGTGCGGTCAGCCAGATTCCGGGAACCAGGGAAGAAGAACTGATTGCAGTGGGCGGAGGCAGAAAAATTTCCTATCTGGTGTATTCGCCGGAGAGTGAACTAAGCTATGATCTGTTTGCGATCATGGACAAGCTGGAACTGATCGGCAGCATGGGAAGTTATTATGATGCATACCGGCTGCTCCGGACACAGCCGCTCAGCGGGCGTTATGTGCTGGAGGAACTGACGGTGCTTACCGCTGCATCTCCGAAGATGCGAAAAGAGCAGAGATTAAAGCAGCTGGACGGATACCGGGCTTACACATATATGCGCAAGCGCTGGGAAAAGTATCTGCGTAACCATGGGCTGGCAGAGGTTCCCTGGGAAGACGCAATCGATCTGATTCTGGTGTTTGTGTCCCCGATCTGGGAGAGTCTTTGCCGCAATGAGATCTTTTTTGATGACTGGATGCCGGAACTTGGCCGGTTCTTAGGATAGTGGAGGAAATATGCTGGAACAAAAACTAAATGAACTGGAACAATCGGACATCTATCCGTTTCATATGCCAGGGCATAAACGGGCATTCCTGCCTTTTGCCAATCCCTATGCCATTGACATTACGGAAATTGAGGGATTTGACAATCTTCACCATGCAACCGGAATCCTGCAGGAGGCGCAGCAGAAAGCGGCAGATCTGTATGGTGCAAAAAAAACGTATTATCTGGTAAACGGAAGTACCTGCGGACTTCTTGCGGCGATCAGTGCAGCAGTCCCACGGGGCGAAAAAATCCTTATGGCGAGAAACTGTCACAAAGCAGTATATCACGCGATGTATCTGCGGCAGCTGGTTCCTGTTTATCTGTATCCGGAAGATACCGCCTACGGCATCCAGGGGCAGGTAACACCACAGATGGTGCAAAAGCAGCTAAAACAGACACCGGATATCCGGGCCGTTGTCATTACTTCCCCGACATACGACGGGGTCGTATCGGATATCAAAAACATTGCGGATACCGTGCATGCATATGGGATTCCGCTGATCGTGGATGAAGCGCATGGAGCGCATTTCGGGTTTTCCCCGGAGTTTCCGGAAAATGCCACAAGGCTTGGTGCGGATGCCGTGATTATGAGTGTACACAAAACACTTCCCGCATTTACACAGACCGCATTGCTGCATCTGTGTTCCGACCGGATTGCGGAGAAAAAGGTCGCACAATTTCTGGGGATTTATGAGACAAGTTCTCCGTCGTACCTTCTGATGGCGGGGATTGAAAAAAGTCTGCAGATCATAGAAAAAGACCGGGAAATGCTGTTTGCTGCATACAGCAGAAGGCTTGCAGAGTTTCGGGATAAGACCAAAAATCTGAAAACACTGCAGGTATTGCAGCCCTCCGATTTTTCAAAACAGGAAGCGTTCTCGTTTGATCCGGGAAAACTTCTGATCCTGACCGGAAACAGCATGAGCGGACAGGCTCTTCAGGAGATATTGCTGCAGGAATATGGTCTGCAGATGGAGATGGCAAGCGGAAACTATGTGGTTGCCATGACTTCCATTATGGATACGGACGAAGGGTTTGCGCGGCTTTCGGATGCACTGGAATGTATTGACGGAACGGTTCATAAGAAGGAAGAAACCAGCGAGATTTCACCGCGGGAGATCTATCGGGAACAAAAAACCGTCATGACGATTGATCAGGCGCTGGACGCAGAACAAAAAACGGTCCGGCTGGAGGAAGCCGCGGGAGCGGTGAGCGGGGATTATGTGTATCTGTATCCACCCGGAATTCCGATTCTTGTGCCTGGCGAAGCGATTGACGTGCAGACCGCAGAAACGATCCGGCATTGTATCCGGCTGGGCCTGGAGGTAGAGGGACTGCCGGATTTGACGTGTATAAACGTTGTGAAATGACGGCAAATATATTATACTAGAGGAAAGAGATCAATGGGCAAAATTTATTGTGTCATGGGAAAGAGTTCTTCCGGAAAAGACAGTATCTACAGCCGGATTATGCAGCAGGGGAATCCTGCACTTTTACGCATTGTACCGTATACCACCCGGCCTCGCCGAGAGGGAGAGACGGATGGCAGGGAATATGTATTTACAGATGAGACACATGTACAGCAGCTGGAAAGCGCAGGCAAGGTGATCGAGCTTCGGGCATATCATACGGTCTATGGGATCTGGAAATATTTTACGGTGGATGATGGGAAGATTGATCTGTCAAAGCACAGTTATCTGTATATCGTGACACTGGAAGGGTATCAGAAAATACAAAGATACTTCGGAAAGTCCTGTGTGGTGCCGATTTATATAGAAGTGGAGGATGGAGAGCGGCTGCTTCGGGCGATTGCCAGGGAGCGGCAGCAGAAAACTCCGCAGTATGAGGAAATGTGCCGCAGATTTCTTGCGGATGCCGCAGATTTTTCCGAAGAAAAATTGACAGAGGCAGGTATCACACGGCGATTTATAAATAAGGATATGGAAGGAACCATCCGGGAGATCACGGAATATATCCGGCAGGATATGTCCGGGACAAAAAAGCAGGGGTAAGAGGATTTCTATATGGCGATAAAAGTAAACGATATATCCACAGTCAATCAGGTGCCGGAGGCGGCAAAAACAGTAGAAGGTGACGGTTCGTTTAAATTTACACTTGCGAGCGCGATCACGGATGCGGATTTACAGGCAAAGGTCGATGAACTGCTCAGTGATATTACGGCGCAGGGAAACCGTCTTGCGGAGCACATGGACATCCGGGATATGAAAAAGTACCGTGGACTGATCAAAGACTTTCTGAATGAAGTAGTTTACCGTTCCCACCGGTTTTCAAGGGAAAATTTTCTTGACCGCAGGGGACGCCACCGGGTATATGGCATTATCCGCCTGATCGATAAGAATCTGGATGAACTGGCAGGCGAACTGGTGGCAGACGAAAAGGATCATATTTCGATTCTGGACCGTATTGGGGAAATTAAAGGACTTTTGCTTGATATTTTGACCTAGACAAAGGAGGGGATGGCTATGGCAGGATTTTCAGACATCATTGGACATGAACAGATCATCGGGCATTTGAAGAATGCAATTGCCCTCGACAAAGTCAGCCATGCATATATTTTTAACGGACCAAAGCTTTCCGGAAAAATGATGCTTGCAGAGGCTTTTGCCATGGCACTGCAATGTGAGGGAGAAGGGACAAGACCATGCCTTTTATGCCGCTCCTGCAAACAGGCGGTGGATCATAATCAGCCCGATATCATCTATGTATCCCACGAAAAGCCGAATACCATCGGGGTGGACGATATCCGTACCCAGATCAATAACGATATTGTGATAAAACCATACAGCAGCCGCTACAAAGTGTATATTGTGGATGAGGCGGAAAAAATGAACCAGCAGGCACAGAATGCATTGCTGAAAACAATCGAGGAACCGCCGGCATATGCTGTCATCCTGCTTCTGACCACAAATGCGGACAGTTTTCTGCCAACGATTTTATCGCGGTGCATTACACTGAATCTCAAAGTGGTAAAAGAAGATGTGATCAAATCTTACCTGATGAAAACGTATCACATTCCGGATTACCAGGCAGATGTCTGTGCCGCATTTTCCCAGGGAAATGTAGGGAAAGCCATTCAGCTGGCATCTTCCGAAGAATTTGGGGAACTGAAAGCATCGGTGCTGCAGCTGATGAAGCGTCTGGAAGATATTGATCTGTATGAAATGACAGCAGCAGTAAAGCAGATTGCAGAGTATAAGCTGACGGTCAATGATTATTTTGACCTCATGATGATCTGGTTCCGCGATGTACTTTACATGAAAGCAACCAATGATGTAAACGGACTCATTTTTAAGGATGAGGTTTATGACATAAAAAAACAGGCAGCAAAGCGGTCGTATCAGGGAATTGAGACGATCATCCGTGCACTTGAGACAGCGAAAGTCCGGATTTCGGCAAATGTAAATTTCGATCTTGTGATTGAGCTGCTGTTACTGACAATTAAGGAGAATTAATATGATAAAAGTGGTAGGAATCCGTTTTCAGCGTGCGGGAAAGATTTATTATTTTGACCCGCTGGACTATGATCTGGAGACGGCGATGCACGTCATCGTGGAGACGGCGCGCGGCGTAGAGATGGGAACAGTGCTGATCCCACCCAAAGAGGTGGATGACGATAAGGTTGTCCAGCCTTTGAAACCGGTGATCCGTATTGCGACAGACGATGACGAAAAAGTTATAGAAAAAAATAAAGAAAAAGAAGCGGAAGCCTACGTGATCTGCAAGGAAAAAATTGCAAAGCACGGGCTGGATATGAAACTGGTTGCAGCGGAATATACATTTGACAACAATAAGCTTTTGTTCTACTTTACGGCAGACGGACGAATTGATTTCCGTGAGCTGGTCAAGGATCTGGCTTCGGTGTTCCGCACCCGTATCGAATTGCGGCAGATTGGTGTGCGCGATGAGACAAAGATGCTTGGCGGTATCGGAATCTGTGGGAGGGAATTGTGCTGCAGATCCTATCTGACCGATTTTGTACCGGTATCCATCAAGATGGCAAAGGAACAGAATCTGTCCTTAAATCCGACAAAAATTTCGGGTGTATGCGGCAGACTCATGTGTTGTCTGAAGAACGAGCAGGAAACATACGAATACTTAAACAGCCGTCTGCCGTCGGTGGGAGATTCGGTAATCACACCGACCGGAATGCATGGAGAAGTGTCCGGTGTTAATGTACTGCGTCAGCTGGTTAAGGTTGTTGTGGATAACGGAGAAGAAAAAGAACTGCAGGAATATGCGGTAGATGACCTGAAGTTTACACCGCGCCGCCGCAGGGATGTCCGTGTAACGGATGAGGAAATGAAAGAGCTGGAAGGGCTTGAGGATAACGGAAGCACGGAGGAAGAAAACGAACGTCCGCAGCGGGAGAACCGCAGGGAAAACAACCGTGGCAAATACCGCAGGGAGCAAAACGATGCGTCACCGGAGACGGATGTCGGAAGCGAAAGCCGTGAGAATCGTGAGAAAAACGATAGCGGCGAGAAACGCGAGTATCGTGACCGCAGTAACTATCGCGGCAAAAAGCGCGAATACCGCGACCGGAATGACAACGGTGAGAAACGAGAGTACCGGGAACGCAGCAATTACCGTGGCAGAAACTACAATCGTGATCGCGGCGAGAATGCAGACCGTGAAAACAGTGGCGGGGGCGGAGAAAAACGCGAATACCGCGGAGAGCGGAATTTCCGGCGGCATCGAAACTACGACAGAAAGAATTATCAGGGTGGAAACAACGAACGTGGAGAACAAAAACGGGGTGACAATCCACAGTCATGAACGACTGGATGAACTTCATAGAAACGGCTACTGGATCATTCAGGATCCGGGACGGTTCTGTTTTGGCATGGATGCAGTGCTGCTGTCCGGCTTTGCGAAAGTAAAGCCCGGGGAACGGGCACTGGATCTGGGTACCGGAACCGGGATCATACCAATTCTGCTGGAGGCAAAGACCAAAGGGGAACATTTTACCGGGCTGGAAATTCAGCCGGAGAGTGCAGATATGGCGGCGCGAAGCGTCGCCTACAATCATCTGGAAGAGAAAATTACGATTGTGACCGGAGATATCAAGGAGGCTTCTGCGCGTTTCGGAGCCGGATCGTTTGAAGTAATCACAACGAATCCGCCGTATATGATCGGGCAGCATGGAATCCAGAATGATGCCAGTGCCAAGACGATTGCAAGGCATGAGGTTCTCTGCGATCTGGATGATATCCTGCGTGAGAGTGCAAAGATGTTAAAGCAGGGCGGACGATTTTACATGGTACACAGGCCCTTCCGCCTTGCGGAAATTTTCAGTAAGATGGTGGCATATCATATCGAGCCGAAGCGCATGCGGCTGGTCTATCCGTTTGTGAATAAGGAGCCGAATATGGTGCTGATTGAGGGACTGCGGGGCGGAAAATCCCGTCTGACGGTGGAAAAACCACTCATTGTATACAAAGAGCCGGGGGTATATATGCCGGAGATTTATGATATTTACGGATATTAAAAACCGTGGTGCATGTTAAGATGCATCACGGTTTTTTGTGGGCAGGAGAACGTAATAAATTTGCCTGATTTTATCATTGAGGGTCCTCCTTTAATATAGTTACTTCTTTTTGTATAAAAGTATCTAATTCCTTTTTGTGTTGTACATTTATGTTGTAGATATATAGGGCTGAGAATATCAAAACGAAAACGGTAATGATGATACAGATCGTTTTTATATTCCATGTAAAACACACATTTTTCTTTTGCTTATCAATAGATTGCTCCGAAAAATAATCGTTTACCAGTTCCTGTGGATCTCCAAACTGTGAGACAAGCTGTTCATAATCGAGAGAATCCTGTTGCACTGCATAAGAAATGACAGCGTCTTTCAAATCAGAAATAAATCTTGTGTCTGTGGCATGGTAGTGCTTAAACTGTTTCTGCACAGCCTTTATATATGCATCTGTAATTTTATCCTTGGTCATTGTATCCCCCTTTTTTCTACTGTGTAACCGTATATTTCAATACCTGTTGGATCGCATTGGCAGTCGCGTAATAATCCTCCAAAAGTTGTTGCAGATGTGTGCGGCCACTGTCTTCCAGATGATAATAAACATTCACCTGACGGCGTCCAACCTGTTTTTTGTAGTCTGAAATATATCCGGCATCTATTAATTTGTAGAGGGCGGGATACAAAGAACCAACTGGAATATTCAGGTATCCATCGGTCTGTTCCCGGATCAGGGTGGATATTTCATAACCATAATAGTCCTGCTGGCTAAGCAGATGCAAAATTAACAATTCGACGGAACCACGCCGGAAGTTACTTTTGTTGTTCATAGGTTTCTCCTTATCTAATTAGATAAACGTATTATAAAACAAACAAGATAATAAAACAATGTATAGAAAAACTAAAATATAGTTGACATAGATAATTGAATATGCTAACGTGAAAACATAACAAGCAATGATGATATCTTGGAGGATGAATGGAAGAATATAGTGTATTAGATATTTTTTCTTATGTACCAAAGCAGAAAATTGACTTGGAACAGTTGGAAACTATATTTGTTAATGAAATTAACAATGTAAATGCAGCAACGAATGGTTATTACGTCGAAAAATATAAACAAATCCATGAGTTAGAGAAAAATATAAAAATAGCGGTTGAAGATTTACAGAATGAAGGAAAGAAGATTGCATTTATTAAGAAAGGGCGAAAGATAATAGCTGTGGTAGGATATAAGGTAACATAAGCTATATTGTATAGGAAACAGATATGAAAAAGTTTTTTCTGATTTTTATAATAATTTTTAGCCTGATAGGATTTGTTGGGTGTACTCAAAAAGATGATACAAAATCGCAATTTATTAAAAATTTTGATATAGATATTGAGGAAAAAGATATTGAACTTAAAGAAGAGTTTAATGATTATGGAGGTTTTCCATATGAGGGAATGGCTCTTTATAAGATAACTCTGGATGAGGATGCTGCCGAGGAATTTGCGAAGTGGGAGAGTTTACCGCTTTCGAAAAAGGCTGGGGATTTTTTGACAAGTGTTTCTACTTATATTGAACTTCCAACAATTGAAGATGGTTATTGGAAACTTGTTGATCGGAATCCAGGAACAAAAATGTACACGAATGTTTCCTTTTGTGTATATGATGCAGAAAATAAAATTGCATATTTAATAACAATGGATAGTTAGAGTATTTGAAGGGATAAATAATGTTAAAGAAAATATTACCGGTAATTATTATAACGGTCTGTTTATTATTTGCGGGTTGCAAAGCTCCTGCAGATCAAGAACAGAAAAATAATACAGAAACAGCTGTCTTATCTACGGAAACACAGGAAGAGGATTGGAAACAGGTTCATTCTACACAAAAGGATCTGGAAAAACTTCCGCAGAAGATACAGAAAATTTTTTCAGATAATCAAACATTCTTTGATGTGGAAAAAGGAAAAGAATATGATAAGGATTCTTTTATAAAAGCATTGACAAAAGAAGGGTATCGGCCTCAGTGGGCAGAATTTCTGGTGGCAGACTGGGATAATGATGGAGAATATGAATTAGCTGTTTATATAAAAAACAGTCCGGATTATAATGACTGCAGAATTTTTGATGCGTCAAATAAGAAAGTGTATGCGCATGCTTTTACGGCCCGTGCAATTGAGGGAATCAGTGATATGGGAATTATCAGAGGTTCAAGCGGTGCAGCTGATACAGACTATGACAGATTGTTTCTGGATGGAAAAGAACAAAAATTTTATGATTATAAAGGGGAAAAGTTATATCTATCGGTAGAATATGCATGGAGCCATGATTCCATTGTCTCGGGGATATGAAATAAGAGCCGGGGGTATATGTGCCGGATATTTATAATATTTACAGGTATGAAAAACCGTGGTGCATATCAGGATGCATCACGGTTTTTTGTTGGCAGGAGAACGTAATAAAGAGATGAAGAATTTAACTGGTTTTTCATTGGGTATCATCCTCCTTTAAAATAATGATTTCTCGGTGAATAAAAGCATTTCTCTCTTCTTGGGCTAAATGATTGAGAGTATAAAAGAAAATGCCAGTACACCCCAAGACAATCAAAATTACAATGGTACAGGTTATTTTGACATTTCGTGAAAAGCGCAGGCTTCTTTTTTGCTTATCAATTGATTGCTCCGAAAAATAATCGTTTACCAGTTCCTGTGGATCTCCAAACTGTGAAACAAGCTGTTCATAATCGAGAGAATCCTGTTGCGCTGCATAAGAAATGACAGCGTCTTTCAAATCAGAAATAAATCTTGCGTCTGTGGTATGGTAGTGTTTAAACTGCTTCTGCACAGCCTTTATATATTTATCCGTAATTTTATCCTTGGTCATTGTCTCCCCCTTCTTCCTCCTGTGTAACCGTATATTTCAATACCTGTTGGATCGCATTGGCAGTCGCGTAATAATCCTCCAAAAGTTGTTGCAGATGTGTGCGGCCACTGTCTTCCAGATGATAATAAACATTCACCTGACGGCGTCCAACCTGTTTTTTGTAGTCTGAAATATATCCGGCATCTATTAATTTGTAGAGGGCGGGATACAAAGAACCAACTGGAATATTCAGGTATCCATCGGTCTGTTCCCGGATCAGGGTGGATATTTCATAACCATAATAGTCCTGCTGGCTAAGCAGATGCAAAATTAACAATTCGACGGAACCGCGCCGGAAGTTACTTTTGTTGTTCATAGGCTTCTCCTTATTTTGAGTGTATTGTAAATTAAATAAGATAATAAGTCAATATATAGAAAAACTAAAATATAGTTGACATACACAATCGAATATGCTAACGTGAAAATGTAACAAGTAATTCAACATTCAAACACAGGAGGGTAAATATGGTAAAAACAAAAAACTTCAAAAAAAATCTTGGAAAAGGGTTATTGGCAGGCGCATTGGCACTTAGTCTTGCAGTTCCGACATTTGCAGCGGTTGATGCTGCTAAGGAAATAGACATGGCAAGAGCGTCATCTCCATATGAAAGCTATGATGTTATACTTTATAATGGGGAATATGCATATAGTCCGGCGGGGGCAAATACATCATTAAATGCGGCAGTGGAAATGAGTAATTATTGCAATGCTCAAGCAGTAGATGTATATACATGTACATGTGCGAACACAGGAAATTATACGAAAATTTCAAATCAATATCCAATAAGTCGTGGAGATCTGCAGAGATTTACAAATGCTGCAAATTATCCGAATCAGAGCATACGTGCTCGATTTTATAAAACGGGAATAAAAGGCGGAGTTAATATTGATGGAAAATTCTATTATAATGGATTATAACTGTAAATAGGAAGATAAGGGCAGACGCGTAGAAAAATAATTGGGTTTTATAAATTGGATTATTCAAAGTGTCTGCCCGATTTATACAGTTAAATTTAATTGTTTGAGGAGAATAATAATGAAAAAAGAAGGTTCCACTGCTTCTATGCTGTGGCTGGATATCCGTAGGGGATTTTGCAGTAAGCGGTTTTGGGGCATTGTTGGGGTAGTTACAATTGTTTTTGTAGTGTTTCTTACACTTGACATCATATATCCATTACAAAAATATTATAATGGGTATGGAACGTTTGACTGGAAATTGGACTCAATTTCGATGGCTCCATTTGCTGTTCGTATCGGTATTTTATCAATGGATCTGTTTGTCACTTTTTTTCCATTTATTGGAGTAATAGCATATGCTGGAACGATAATAGATGAGCGAAAAGACGGATATTGTTATCAGATTATACAAAAAAGAGGGTTTCATTCCTATTACTGGAGTCATTTTGTCGCAAGTGGACTGCTTGGGGGACTTCTTGCGGTAGCTATTCTTATAAGCTTATATCTGTTGACAGACATTGGGATAGGACAAAATCCATTATGGAAAGATGCAATACAAGTGTATCTTACACCCGAATTTGGATCGGAAAACGAGACGGTTTATTTTGGCATCCATATTCTTACAAAATCAGCAGGACACGTTGAACTTGTATTGTTGGGAATGGTCAGCTTCTTTTTAACGGGATGTTTGTTTGGGTTGTTAGGAGCGATAATTGCATTTGTATCAGATGCACGGGTTCTTGTATATGCAATGCCAATGATCATTATGGAGACCGGGTGTGGGGGACTTTATGCAATTTCCCTGTTGTTTGGAAGAGATTCTGTTGCCGCAAATGTGCTGGCATATTTTTATAACATAACAGGAGCATATATTTCATTTGGAAACTTATTAAGCCGGTGCATTGTGATCTTTTTGATTATTTTAATGCTATGTATTGGAAAAGGGATGGAATCTAAAGTGGTTCGGTATTATCTCGGAGAGGAGATCAGACAGGTATGAGAGAAACCATAGGGGCGGTTGTTCGCAAACCGGTGTTTCGAATAAAATTAATTGCTATTTCGCTACTTTTCGTTGTTTCGTTGATTGAACAGGTCTCCAATAACTATATTCAGTCATCCGGGCAACAAGTGGGAAGAATGACGGTTATTTTATTGTTGATGCATACATTCAGTTATTTTTCATTTTATCTTTCAGTCTTTTTTGTTGGATATATATTATTGATTCCGGATATTGTTAAGGATGCATTTATAGAAAGGCAGACAATGATGCGGTGTCAGTCCCGTATGCGGGCGGCAAAGTATGCCATAGGAAAAATTATAGCCTTTTCGATTCTTTATGTTATTTGGTTTGTAATGCTTACCATCCTTGTTGGGGGGATCTGGTTTCATGACTTTTCATTGGCATGGCCTAAATTTATGGATATCCAGCAAAGACAGCTTGCAGCCAATGGATTATCTACAATTACATGGATTAATATACCGGTTGGAGCAGGCAAATATCCAACACTGCTTGTGGCAGGATTAATCTGTTTGCGAAGTACGATTGGGTTTATTTTTCTGGGATTGCTGGCTTTACTGGTAACATTAATTACTGGTAAAACGCGCAATGGAATGGGGATTGTTATTCTTTTGGCAGCGATTGCAGGCTATGTAAAACTATATATGAATGATGTATTTACTTATTGGAATTCAGCACATCCGATTGGAAATAAACGCAGTTATATTCGTATATCAAAGGCTACTATAACACCATTGTTTACAACCTGTCTAAAATCGGATGAATTTATTCCATGGATGCGCTATGGTATTATTGCGGGCATTCTTTTATGTGTCATCACCGGAACAGGAATTATGCTTTATTACAGGAAAGGGGATTTGGGCGATGAGGATCGAGATGAATAATATTAACAAAACAATAAAGGGTGTATCGCTTCTGACAGACATTAACCTGGCACTGGAATCCGGACATATCTATGGATTTGTCGGAGATAATGGCAGTGGAAAAACGGTATTGTTCAAGGTATTATTGGGACTGATGCACAAGACTTCCGGGACCATTCTGGTAGATGGCAGGGAACAGAAGGATCTGATGCAGGATGTTGGTTTCATCATTGAGCGTCCGGAGTACATACCATATTATTCAGCAAAAAAGAATCTGGAAATCATTGCGGCCTATCGGAAAGTCGCGGATGATCAGCGCATTTGCACGGTATTGGAGATGTTCGGCTTAGACCCGTCGGATAAGAAAGCGTTGGGGAAGTATTCGCTCGGTATGAAGCAAAAGCTTGCACTTTCCATGGCATTTCTGGAAGATCCGAAAGTATTGATACTGGATGAACCGCTCAGCGCGCTGGATGCAGATTCGGTGCAGGAGGCCCGCAAGCGCATTATGGAGGAAAAGGAGCGTGGAAAGCTGATTCTTATTGCATCCCATTATCCGGAGGATATCCAATCACTGTGTGATGAGGTATATTGGATGAAGAATGGACATGTTTTACCGTCGAAGGAAAATAAATGATGTCAAAGTTATCAGAAAAAGAATAAGAAATGGCATATTTTTGTAGTATGAAAAAGGTATGGGAGTGTACTTGTGTTTCCAATCGTTTTCTGCTACAGTAGGCTTATACAGAACAGATGATTAGCAAAGGAGCTTTCTCGGGATAAGAGAAAGCTCTTTTTGCTGTATAAATCATAAAGGATCAGGGAGGCGAATCTATGGTGCAGAAATGATCACATTGTTGTCAGAGGCAATGCCATTAAGCCAGTTGTTCGAAGTTTTGTTCGATAGCTCAGTTGTTGTCAAACCTACCATTTGAATATTCTCGTGCGGAAGAACCCGCCGCACAGGAATATTCATAGTACTAGTCGAAATATAAAGTTCTCTACATATTTCGGATCTGGAACGATTCCCCTCAATATAGTCAATACAAGCTTGCTCTTTTTCTTGAGGAGTAAATCTTTCTTTTCTAGACATGAAAAATACCTCCAAAGTAACAGATTTTTTATATTTAATCTGTCTACTTTAGAGGTATCATATCAGACAAGGGCGCTTTTTTTGATGAAAATCTTGAAGAAACGGACAAAAATGCAAAATATAATCTTGAAGAAATGCCCGGTTCATGTTATAACAAGGATATATTTGGGAGGTAATGATGTATTTTAAACGGAAAGCATATGACAGATTGTTAGAATGGAAAGCAAAATACTCAGATAAATATGCGGCTTTGCTTGAGGGGGCCAAACGAGTCGGTAAATCAACGATCGCGGAGTCTTTTGGGCAAAATGAATACAAGTCTTATCTTTTGATTGATTTCTCAAAGACAACGGACAATATACGCAGTTGTTTTGAGGATGTGGGAAATTTAAATATGTTCTTTTTGCGTCTTCAGGCCGAAACAGGAGTGACTTTATACGAACATGAATCATTGATCATATTTGATGAAGTGCAGCTTTTTCCACAGGCAAGGCAGGCTATCAAGCATCTGGTGGCAGATGGCAGATATAGTTATCTGGAAACGGGATCTCTAATCTCGATTAAGAAAAATGTAAAAGACATTTTGATTCCGTCGGAGGAGATGAAGATACAGGTATATCCGATGGACTATGAAGAATTTTGTGATGCCACAGGAGGTAATTATGAACTCTTGCGCCAGATTTATGGTACAGGATCTGCAATCGGACAGGCAACGAATCGAAAATTAATGCGAGATCTGCGTATTTATATGGCTGTTGGGGGAATGCCGCAGGCGGTAGAAGCATACACGGAAGGTAAGAATTTCTCGGAAATTGATATGGTCAAGAGACAGATCATATCATTGTATGAAGATGATTTTAAGAAAATTGATGCGTCTGGAAGAATTTCTGCATTGTATCATTCGATTCCGGCGCAGCTCGCCAAAGATTCAAAAAAATATCGGATTTCAACAGCAATCGGGAAGAAGAGTAAAGCAAAAACAGAGGAATTATTATATGAGTTGATTGATTCAAAAACAATTTTGCCGTGTTATAATTCAACCGATCCACGTGTGAGTTTAGCAGACACAAAGGATTTTGACAGTTACAAACTCTACCTCGCAGATACAGGATTGTTTGTTACATTGATGTTTATGGATCGCCCGGTGACAGAAAATGATGTGTACGCAAAGCTGCTTTCTGACAAATTACCGGCTAATCTCGGATTCTTATATGAAAATGTGGTTGCACAAATGATCGCGGCATCTGGCAGAGAGCTTTTCTATCACACATGGGAAAAGTCAGGCAGTACGCATTATTATGAAGTGGATTTCCTGATCTCGGAAGGAAGCAAAGTGAACGCTTTCGAAATTAAATCATCTGGATCTGGAAAACATGAGTCGATAAAGGTATTCGATAAAAAGTTTTCGAAAAATGTGCATGATATATATTTATTGTCGCAGAAGGATGTTGGAAAGGAAGAAAACTTGTTACTGAAACCATTTTATTTGATGCCTTTTCTAATTGAACAAAAGTAAATTTACCAGGAGTATGTAAGAAATGATAAGATTTAATAACGATTACAACCATGGAGCATTTGCATCCATATTGAAGGAACTTGGCGCAACGAACAGCACAAGCTACGCCGGATACGGGGAAGATGAGTGGTGCGATAAAGCGGAAACCATCATAAAGAAGCTGGTCGATAATGACGATGCATTGATCAAATTCATTCCGGGAGCCACGCAGGCGAATTATGTCGTGATCGCTGCTGCATTATCTTCGGTGCAAAGCGTGATCGCTGCAGATACCGGACATATCAACTGTCACGAGGCGGCGTCCATCGAGAATACCGGACACAAGATTCTGGAACTTCCGAATACAGATGGCAAGATTACCGCGCAGCAGATCGCCGCTTGCGCCAAGGCGTATTACGATCAGGACGAGCCGGAGTATCTGACCGAACCGAAGATGGTATATCTGTCTTTCCCGACAGAAAAAGGTACACTTTATTCGAAGAAGGAAATTAAGGAGATCCATGATGTGTGCACAAAATATGGGATGTATCTTTTCGTGGATGGCGCGCGCATGGGATATGGACTTGGATCGGAGAAAAATGATCTTACTTTGAAGGATTTTGCGGAATTGACGGATGTATTTTATATTGGCGGAACAAAGTGTGGCGCTTTGTTCGGCGAGGCGCTCATTATTACTGCGCAGGATCTGAAGTATCGCTTTAAGGCCTACATGAAGCAGAATGGTGCAGTACTTGCGAAAGGCTGGCTGATGGGACTGCAGTTTGCAACGATGCTGGAGAGCGGCGAGTATTTTGAGGCTGCGAAGCGCGCCGATGCGCTTGCGATGCAGATTAAGAAAGCGTTTGAGGACAAGGGTGTTCCGTTTGCGGTGGAGAGCTTTACCAACCAGCAGTTTGTTATTCTGACGGAGCAGCAGAAGCAGGAGCTTGCGCAAAAGTATTATTTTGAAGACGAAGGTGATACGCAGCGTTTCTGTACGAGCTGGGCAACAACGGAGGACGAGGTTGATATGCTGGTTACGGACATCGAAAAGTTGTGAAACATGTGGTGCCTGACACAATAAAATTATATGCCGGAGATTTATGATATTTACGGGTATGAAAAACCGTGGTGCATATCAGGATGCATCACGGTTTTCTTTTTACTGTAAAGTTCCGTTATAGGTAAAAGAAGCATGTATAGTCACATACCATAAAGTAGTGCCGGAAGAGACTGACTGGGTATTCACTGTGTGATGAGGTATATTGGATGAAGAGTGGACATATTCAGTTGCAGTAAATTTTGTAATTGGCTCGTAAAAATATCTGCCATCATGTATAATAAAATATACAGAAAAAGATAATTATGTTGAAAAGGAGCCAACACTATGGGAACATATTTGAACAGCATAACTCCATATACTTTGTATAAAAGTGAGTGCATAAGCGCGTATTTTGTGGATAAAACACTTATGCTCAGGGAACTGTTTCCGTATGTAAGTGCGGGAAATCGTCATATCTGTATCACCAGACCACGCAGATTCGGAAAGACAATTATGGCGAACATGATCAGCTCTTTTTTTCAAAAGATACCGGATGAGGCTATTGCACAAATAAAAGATAAAAAGTATGCACTCAGGTTTGCACCAAAGATTGCCGGGAACAGAGAGTATACAGGAAGAATATTGGCAGTTGGTATTTTTGTAGTATGAAAAAGGTACGGGAGTGTACTTGCGTTTCCAATCGTTTTCTGCTACAGTAGGCGTAAACAGAACAGGTGATTAGCAAAGGAGCTTTCTCGGATAAGAGGAAGCTCTTCTTTTATATAACGAAAAAAGAGTCGAAAAGGAGGCGAATCTATGGATGCAGAAATGATCATACTCTGCGACGGTGTGGTAATCCCACAGAGCAAAAAAGAAATTGACGGGGGTGTCGCAATTGCAGGAGGACATATCCTGCGGATCGGGGCGCGTGCGGAATTGTTGGATTATTTGGGAGTGGATACGGAGGTGGTGGAATACCATAATTCCACCCTGTTTACATTTGACCGTACAAATACAGAGGGAGATGCCAATATTGCAGTTGTGGCAGGAAACATGAAGCACCATGGACATGGAGATCTCAAAAAGACCGTGGGGCTTCGCTTCCTGATGTATCACGGAGATGTGGTAATTCAGAAGGAATTATGAAAAGTATAAACAATAAGTGAAATATCTGCCGGAAACCTTGACGCAGGGGCTTTCCCGACTTACTCTTGTAATTAAGAGATGTGTGGATACACATAGACAGGGAGGAAAAGACCGTGGGTAAGGTAATAGGAATTGATTTGGGAACGACAAACAGCTGTGTCGCTGTTTTGGAAAATGATCAGCCGGTTGTGATCACAAACGCGGAAGGCTCGCGGACCACACCATCGGTTGTGGCATTTACCAAAAACGGAGAGCGTCTGGTGGGAGATGCTGCCAGACGACAGGCAGCTGTCAATGTAGACCGGACATTTTTCTCCATTAAGCGTGAGATGGGAAGTGCGTTCCGGGCAAAAATAGATGGCAAACAGTATACGCCGCAGGAGATTTCCGCGATGATCCTGCGCAAACTCAAAAAAGATGCGGAGGAATATCTGGGGGAAACAGTTTCGGATGCGGTGATTACCGTACCGGCATATTTCAGTGATTCCCAGCGACAGGCGACAAAGGATGCCGGAAAGATTGCCGGATTAAATGTTCTTCGGATTATCAACGAGCCGACATCTGCAGCACTGGCATACGGACTGGATCACGGGGAGCCACAGAAAATTCTGGTGTATGATCTTGGTGGCGGCACATTTGACGTATCGGTTATTGAAATCGGGGACAACCTCATCGAAGTACTGGCCACCGCGGGAGACAATCACCTCGGTGGGGATGATTTCGATGCGCGCATCACGGAGTATCTGGTATCGGAATTCCAGCGCACGGAGCGTGTGGATCTGCGGAAAGATGCGACGGCTATGCAGCGTGTGCGTGAGGAGGCGGAAAAGGCCAAAAAGGTATTGTCCTCCTCTTCCACAACGGGCATCAACCTGCCGTTTATTGCGACCGTAAAGGGTGAGCCAAAGCACATGGAAATGACACTGACGCGTGCAAAATTTGAGGAACTGACGATGGATCTCATTGAGCGCACGGCAGGTCCGGTGCAGCAGGCACTTTCGGATGCGGGAATTACGGCAGCGGATCTTGGCATGGTACTTCTGGTAGGTGGTTCTACCCGTGTACCGGCGGTATTCGAGGAAGTGCGCAGACTGACAGGAAAAGAACCTTCACGCAATTTAAACCCAGATGAATGTGTGGCACTGGGAGCGGCTGTGCAGGGTGGAAAACTTGGCGGTGCGCTGATGGCAGGATCACAGGCGGCAGAGATTATCCTGATGGATGTCACACCACTTTCGCTTTCCATTGAGACGGTAGGAGGTGTTTCGACGAAGCTGATTGACCGGAATACCACGATTCCGACACGGTTCAGTAAAGTGTTTACAACTGCCGGAAATTTCCAGACATCTGTGGATATCAAAGTACTGCAGGGCGAGCGTCAGTTTGCAAGAGACAACAAGCTGCTTGGGCGGTTCCAGCTGCGGGGCATTAAACCGGCGCCGGCGGGTGTGCCGCAGATAGAGGTAACGTTTGATATTGATGCGAACGGTATTGTACAGGTTTCCGCAAAGGATCTGGGAACCGGACGGCATCAAGAGATCACAATCACGGCAAGTTCCAATTTGTCAGACGCAGAGATTGACCGCGCGATAAGAGAAGCCGCGGAATATGAAGCAACAGACGGGCAGAGAAAGGCTTATATTGATGCGCGAAGCGAGGTCGACACGTTGATCCGTCAGGTGGAAGTAGCTTATAAAGAGAAGAAAAAGACCATCGACAGTGGTGCGCGTCACCAGATCAAGAGCAGCCTTTCTTATGTAAAGAAACTGGTCAGCCGTACAAAGCCGGGAAATGTGTCCGAAGAGCAGGCGGCTGAGCTGCAGCGGGCAGCCGCGGAACTGCGCAGTGCTGCAGGAGTGCTTGGAATATAAAAGGTTTCCATCATAAAGAAAGCTGTTTTGATATAAAAAGGCACAGATACGTTTTCTGTCAAAAGGCAGAGAACCGTATCCGTGCCTTTTATTTATTTGCACTAACTTTCATTCTCTTTTGTTTTATACTTGCGTTTGCTTTTGAACTGTGCTATATTAAGGCTGACAGATAAAAACAAACGTAAATAAAAATGGAGGTATTTTATTATGAAGTTTTTCGTGGATACAGCAAATGTAGAGGATATTAAGAAAGCAAATGATATGGGGGTTATCTGTGGAGTTACCACAAACCCATCCCTGATCGCAAAAGAGGGAAGAGATTTTACAGAAGTCATCAAAGAAATTACATCCATCGTTGACGGACCGATCAGCGGCGAGGTAAAGGCAACAACGGTAGATGCAGAGGGCATGATCAAAGAGGGACGTGAGATTGCAGCCATCCATCCAAACATGGTTGTAAAGATTCCTATGACCGTAGAGGGACTTAAAGCCGTAAAGGTACTTTCTTCCGAGGGCATCAAGACAAACGTTACCCTGATTTTCAGCGCAAATCAGGCAATCCTTGCAGCAAACGCAGGAGCTACTTATGTATCCCCATTCCTTGGCAGATTAGATGACATCAGCCAGCCGGGTATCGAACTGATCCGCCAGATCGCAGAGATCTTTGATATTTACGGATATGACACAGAGATCATTGCAGCATCCATCCGTAACCCGATCCATGTAACAGACTGCGCACTTGCAGGTGCCGATATTGCGACCATCCCTTACAAGGTAATCGAGCAGATGACAAAGCATCCGCTTACCGATCAGGGAATCGAAAAATTCCAGGCAGACTACAAGGCAGTTTTTGGGGAGTAATATTTCAGATTTTCGAAGAAAATCTGAAATGTAGCGTCAGCCCATTGCCGCAGGCAATTTTCATGGGCTGATGTTCACGCATACGGAGGAATAACCATGAACAAACAGGAGCTTCAGCTGAAGGCAAATGAAGTCCGCAAAGGCATTGTGACTGCCGTCCATGCAGCCAAAGCCGGACATCCGGGCGGATCGCTTTCCGCAGCTGATATTTTTACTTATTTATATTTTGAAGAATTAAATATCGATCCAAAAGATCCGAAGAAACCGGACAGAGACCGTTTTGTGCTGTCCAAAGGCCATACTGCACCGGGACTGTATTCCGCACTGGCACTGCGCGGCTATTTCCCGGTCGAGGATTTAAAGACACTGCGTCACCTCGGTTCGTATCTGCAGGGACATCCGGATATGAAGCACATTCCGGGTGTGGATATGTCGAGCGGTTCCTTAGGACAGGGAATTTCCGCAGCAGTCGGCATGGCATTGTCCGCCAAACTTTCCGGGGATGATTACCGTGTGTATACACTGCTCGGAGATGGAGAGATTCAGGAAGGGCAGGTATGGGAAGCTGCCATGTTTGCCGGATTCCGCAAACTGGATAACCTCGTTGTGATCGTGGATAACAACGGACTGCAGATCGACGGACCGGTGGATCAGGTATGCTCTCCGTACCCGATCAACGAGAAATTCAAAGCATTCAATTTCCATGTGGTTGACCTTGCAGACGGCAATGACATGGATCAGATCGCCGCTGCATTTGCAGAGGCAAGAAACACCAAGGGACAGCCGACCGCAATCATTGCGCATACGGTCAAAGGAAAGGGTGTCTCTTTCATGGAAAATCAGGTAGGATGGCACGGAAAAGCGCCGAACGATGAAGAATATGCGATCGCAATGGAAGACCTGAAGAAAGAAGGTGAAGCATTATGTCAGAAGTAACAAAAATCGCAACCCGTGTCAGCTACGGAAACGCTCTCGTAGAGCTGGCAAAGGAGCATGATGATGTATATGTTTTAGACGCAGATCTTGCAGCGGCAACACAGACTGCAATTTTCAAAAAGGAATTTCCGGAGCGCCACATTGACTGTGGTATCGCAGAATGTAACATGATTGGCATTGCAGCAGGCCTTGCCGCAACCGGTAAAGTTCCGTTTGCAAGTTCGTTTGCCATGTTTGCAGCAGGACGTGCATTCGAGCAGGTGCGAAACTCGGTCGGTTATCCGCATCTGAATGTAAAGATCGGTGCAACCCATGCCGGAATTTCCGTCGGTGAAGACGGTGCAACGCACCAGTGTAATGAGGATATTGCGCTCATGCGCACCATCCCGGGCATGGTCATCTTAAATCCGAGTGATGATATCGAAGCAAAAGCTGCAGTAAAAGCCGCATATGGACACGAAGGCCCGGTTTACATGCGTTTTGGCCGTCTGGCAGTTCCGATCATCAATGACCGTCCGGATTACAAATTTGAAATCGGCAAAGGTGTGACCTTGCGGGAAGGCAAAGATGTGGCAATCATTGCGACCGGTTTATGTGTGTCCGAGTCGCTCGCAGCCGCAGAAAAACTTGCAGCAGACGGCATTGATGCAAAAGTGATCAACATCCATACGATTAAGCCGCTCGATGAGGATCTTGTCGTTGCCGCAGCAAAAGAATGCGGGAAAGTAGTAACCGTTGAGGAACACTCCGTCATCGGAGGCCTCGGTTCCGCTGTATGTGAGACACTTTCGAGAAAGGCACCGACACCGGTAAAGACCATCGGTGTACAGGACTGCTTCGGCGAGTCCGGCCCGGCAGTGGCACTGCTTGAGAAGTATGGTCTGAATGCAGAAGGCATTTATGCTTCCGTAAAAGAGTTTGTTTAGAGAATGCGTTTTCCGTCTGCAAACTCCATTTTAACTTCGTTAGTCATTGTTTTCCACTGGAAACGGCCATTTTCCATAATCATGTAGCCGTGCCAGCTTCCGGCTTTTGGAATAGCAACAGATCCGGGATTCATGCAGGTATATGTGTCGTGTGGGACGCATGCCGGGACGTGGGTATGTCCGTGCAGCAGAATGTCCCCGCGATGCAGTGGAGGCAGGTTCTGTTCATTATACGTGTGGCCGTGGGTGGCATAAATCAGCGTATCACCGTCTGCAATGGCGCAGTAATCTGCCATAATGGGAAATTGGAGTACCATCTGGTCGACTTCGGCATCGCAGTTGCCCCGGACACAGAGAATATGTTGTTTTTTGGCGTTGAGCAGTTCAATCACCTGTTTTGGATCATATTCTTCCGGCAGGTCATTGCGCGGACCGTGGTATAAAAGATCGCCAAGGAGCAGCAGACGGTCGGCCTGTTCCCGGTTGTATGCATTTAACAGCTGTCTGCAGTAGTATGCTGAGCCGTGGATATCAGATGCTATCATCCATTTCATGTTTATCAATGTTCATCCCATCCAGTCAGACTGGATGGGATGTTTCCTTTCTCCCGGATACGGTCGGGGTATTCACCTTATTGTTTTATAATGGATTATAATGAACATTTTCTTCTGGCTCAATACCTTTTTGAAAAAGGTTTCTTAATTTTTTATAAATCCCTTAGTTCTGGCCGATGCCGTTTTCTAAAATTTTTTTCAGTTCTGCCTGTGCGCTTTCTTTCAGGTTCGACGGGTAACCGATGTGAATGCCATATAAAATCGTGTCTTCGGTCCGGTAAGCGTCTATGGAATCATTGAAATCATCACCCTGAGAGGTGGTCGTAATCAGTTGCCAGGTATCGCCGGAAGCCGTGGTGTACAGTTCGTTGGTGGATACGGCATCCGGCGTTTCCTCATACGATGGATAGTCCATATCGATATAGGAACCGATGTTGGATGATTCTGTATAGAGATCGGCGGCGGCCGTCACATTGATCTGTCCGTCTGCACAACTGTATAGTTCGGAAAGCGAGATGTAGCAGATGTTTCCTTTTTTATCCGCGGTTGCGTTGACGGAAATGCTGTCTGCTTTCTGTGGGAGGGCAAATGACCGCAGATTTTTGTATCCGATATAAGCGAGTGCATCTTTTTCGGAAGAAAATGATTTGCTGATTGATCCCGGCGACCAGCTGTTGGTCGGCAGATAACTTTCATATTGCTTAATAATATTTTGTTTTTCGTTTTGAATCGTCCCGGTAATTTCCGCATCCGGAACATTGTTGAGCTGCTCCGTCAGGCGGTATCCCTGGTTTCCGGACAGTCTGGAAAAGACGGGATCGCTTAAGATGCCGGTTTTTGCAAGCAGTGTCTGAAACTCTGTGGCAGAACTGCGGAAGTAGTTACAGGTGCCAAGAAATTCATTTTCTCCCTGTTCTTTCGTATAAGTAAAATCTGTCGTTTTTCCATCCAATGTGTAGGAAAACGTTACACTTCCCAGATTTTTGGTGCAGGCGAGAATGACCATGGCATAGTTTTTCATGGTTTTTTCAACTGTGGTCTGCTGTTTTTTTGTAAATGCGTCATCCAGATATATGGTCCAGCCGTAAGGGGTTTCCGTGGTCTGCAGTTTGAAGTTTGCAATCGAAAATACATTGGAGATGCCAAGTGCCGCAAGTGTTTTTTCATTGGCAGACATATCACCGACGTATGGATGGATCGTGGCATAAATCTGTGCTGCTTTCGGCAGAATAGAGGTGCCGTCCTCCCATGCAATCTGATCGTTCACATATACTTTTTTTACGGCATGGGTTTCTGTCTTTTTATCGGAAAATGTATTGTGCCCGGCTGCCGATATGCGGTTGGTTCTGACATTGATTGTAACGGTTTCCGGGTGATCCGGATCACAGGAGTAGTCGATTCCGGCAACACCAAGTGTCTGATCGGTTAAAGATCCTTTAATCTGAATGGTTTTATTGTCTTTTACGGTAACCGCATAGTCGATCAGTGCGGTATTTTTCAGCGGTGCAGGGTAGAAATACGTCCGATATCCCCAGATGCTGCCGAGCAACAGTGTCACGATCAGGATGGCGGCAAGAATCCGGCGTTTGTTCCTTTTGTTGTTCTTTTTTAGAAAGTCGATAGTTGAAGCATCCGTTGCCGTTTCTGCCGGCACGGGTTCCGGAGTCTGCATATCGGAAAGTATCCGGCGACAATCGGCACACTCCCGGATATGTGTTTCGATCGCCGTATTTGTGACGTCACTCGTCAGGTGATCGACATAGCTTGGCAGCAGATCCTGTACGACCTCACAGGTCAAATCATTTTTCATGTTTGTTCAGCTCCTTTCGCAGGCGCTCCTTGCCGCGATAAAACATCACGCGCGCCCAGTTTTCACTCTGTCCCATAATTTGTCCGATTTCCCGGAACGAGAGATTTCCAAATACCCGCAGATAGATCACTTCCCGGTAAGGTTCCTGAAACTGGTGCAGGCATTGCAGCAATTCCATTTTTCCGGCGGAGGAAAGCGCCTCCTGCTCTGCAGACGGTGTGTGCGGAAGTTCCGCTTCGGTGTCTGTCAGATCCTCGTGCAGTGGGTGCTTTCGCAGATAGGACAGATATTGATTTTTGGCAATGGCACAAAGCCATGTAGTGATCTTGCAGCTTCCGTCATAGCGGTGGATACTGCTGACAGCCTGGCAGAAAGTTTCCTGTGCCAGTTCTTCCGCAACATCCGGCTGGTGCGTCAGTGACATCAGGTACTGATACACCATGCGAAAATGCTGACGGTAGACTGCGTCCATATCCTGCATGTGCGACCTCCTTTTTTCTGGAATTTATATGGGTTACATTTATTGATGTAAAAATACGGTGTTTCGTTACAGCATTTTTTATTTTTTTCATATATTTATATAATGTAACATAAATGCAGCATATTTTACATGAAAATGAGCTTTGAAAACGATGGCTCTTTTTGCTAAAATAATATAATTTTCAGAATAATTTAGAAAATTCACAAAATCTTCACAAAAATTGTTAGCAGTCCTACTTGACGAGTGCTAAAAACGGTGGTATAACATATCATGAACAAAGGGAAAAGAGGTTGAGAGAAATGAATAATCTCTTGAAACTTTGATAATAAAATAGATGATTAAGATTTGGAAGGAGAGATGACTTATGTTAATGCCTAGTATTTTTGGTAACGATTTTATGAATGATTTCTTTGGTGGTTTCCCATACAAATCAAACGGAACAATGCAGACGGATGTGTCTGAGACAGATAAAGGATACAAAGTAACAATGAATCTTCCGGGATACCAGAAGGAAGATATCAAAGGTGAGGTAAAGGATGGTTATTTAACCGTAACCGCAACCACCAGTAAGAATAACGATGAGAAGGATAAGGATGGCAAGTACATCCGCAAGGAACGTTACAGCGGAAGCTGCAGCCGAAGCTTTTATGTCGGCGATGCAGTAACGCAGGATGACGTGAAGGCAAAATTTGAAAACGGTGTTCTGACACTGGAAGTTCCAAAGAAAGAGGAAGCACCGAAGGTAGAAGAAAAGAAGTATATTTCTATTGAAGGCTAATTTTCAGAAGGGGGGACAGTCGAGAGGCTGTCCCCTTTTTCTTATAATATATCGCAGGCGATTGCAAAGCATGCGCATGTGCCACACGTGTTTTGCAATCGCCTGTGAAAAAGGGAGGATGAAAGTTTGAAAAACCGAAACATGATTTTTGATTTTACACAATGTTATCCAAAGCGAAAAGAACCGGGACTAGAGTGGCATGACTGCAGTGAGATCGGAGGCAGCCGTCTGTATTGCAGCAGAGATGCGGAAGAAAAAATAAAAGCGCTGATTGCGCCGGCCGGAGTATCCGGAATTCATTTTATAGATTCGGGGGATTATCATTATATTTCCAAAATTATGACGGATTTTATCAAGGAGCCGTTTACGCTGGTGTTAATTGACCATCACACGGATATGCAGGATGCAAGTCTGGGCGGAGATATCTTAAGTTGCGGAAACTGGGCGAAAAAGGTATTGCAGGAAAATCCGTATCTGCAAAGGCTGGTTTTGATCGGGCAGGAGAAGAAAGTGCTTGATAAGTTACAGTCCGGAGCCAGACAGCAGGAGACAGATGGAAAGCTTGTTGAAATCAGTTACGAGGAATTAAAAAACGGAAAAGCACATGAAAAAATAAAAGAACTGCCGGATGAAGTTCCTGTTTATATTTCCATCGACAAGGATGTGCTGGACGAAAAATATGCAGTGACAAACTGGGACCAGGGAAAAATGTCAATGGGAATGCTGGAACAGATATTAAAAACGCTGGTTACGGAATATGATGTGATCGGAGTGGATATTTGTGGGATGTATCCGGAGGAAAACAGTCTGCCGGAGTATCTGCGGGCAGAACGGGTAAATATACGGAGCGATGAGGAACTGTATCGGTTTTTGCAAAAAAATCTCTTTTGCTGGGCTTCACATAAATAGGGGGGTTCATATTTTTTTGTAAAGATTAAAAGTGTTTTTTCTATATGATTGGGACAACAGTATAAATATATAGGTCAAAGTATGCAGGACGATTGATAATATATAGAGAGTGTGTATAATAAGATGAGAAAGAGTGAATAAGTGTGGTTATCAAAGCCGGGTTTTCAAGAATATGAGGGGTGTGGGACATATGTAGGAAAAGTGGCGCGAAAAGTCCCTCGAGGTAGCAAGAGCAGGACATATGCAGAAAAAGTGTTGCAAAAAGTCCCACCAGCCAGTAAAAGCAGGACATAATCAACCAGTAAAAAACATATTTGCCATTTGCCAGCACAAACATCGTGAATTTTATAATTACGGGAAACTTATAATAGCCCAAAAGATATAGCGATAGAAAAGGTGCTGTTTTCTGAAAAATATACAGCTACTAAAAAGGCACAATAACCGGAAACACAACAGCAAAAAAGAAAGGAAATCAACAATCATGGCATACGAGAATGATATTATTATGCGGCAGGTACGTGACATGACCCGCATGCTTGCAAAAATTTTATTTGGGAAAAACACCGCGACCTATGAATATAAGGAAGAGGATCGTCATACAGCAACGGACAGTTTATATGCCCGGCTGATTGCGCTGGTCGATGCAGGAAAAATCAATGAAGCGGAAAATCGCTTGTATGAAGAATTAGAAAGAGATGAAGAGGGCACATTTGAAGTAGCACTCGGATTTTACGATTATCTGAATGAACTTCCTGAGGAATTTCTTGAAGAGCACGATTATTCGAAGGAGGAAGTCAAAGAAGGCGCACAGAGTCTTGCGGATCGCAAGGGGCTGGGACTTCTTGGGGAAGGACTTGATTAGGAATAACTGTTCGAAGGAGAAATGATGAACCGTAGTAGATTAAGTGAAAAAGATATATAAGACAGAGAATAACTCTTGACAATACAACATATATGCTGTATTTTGTAATTACAAAACAAAAGTGGAGACAGCATATGATATTACACAATTATCTTTCGAATTCGGGAAGAGATTTAATATATGAATACATTAATAGTCTTCCGGAAGCTGAAAAAATTGATGGTTATACCGTACTGCAGCATATGGAAAAAGGAGAATTTGATAAAATTCTTTTTAAAAGATGGGAAAAGAAAGTGTATGAGGTATATTTTCAGAAAAATAACCGTGTATTCTATATTACAGTAGATAAGGAAAATATATATCTGCTCCATTCCTGTCGAAAACAGAAAAATAAAACAGAAAAAAAGGATGCAAATATAGTACGGAAGCGGGCAAAAGAATTAGGAAATATGTTAGGCAGGAAGTTTATTTAGAGGGAGTGGTCAATATGCCTTTTTTGCAAGTAAATGTAGAGCAGGAAATTCAAAAGCAAAGAGAGAACGATCCGGAGTTTAAAAAAATATGGGATGAGTCCCGTGCAGAGTATAGATTGATTGGTGAAATGATTTCTTTACGTAAAAAGAAAAAAATTACACAAAAGGAATTAGCTTTGCTGACAGGGAATAAACAACAGGTTATATCAAGGATTGAAAGGAAAGAAAGTATCCCGACAATTCGGGCATTTAGTCGTATCTTAGATGCTCTCGGGTATGAATTACAGATTGTAAAAAAGAAGTCAGTGTAATATATAATTTAAATTGGTGTCCAAATAGCATTTAACAGAAATGTTAGATGCTATTTTTTTACAAAAACACATCTGCCCGTCACATCCCGCCAGAAACCGGTAGTATACAGATAAGAGATGCTCCAGTCCCAGCCGCAGGTGGCTTTAAAAGGACTGGCATCCAACAGAAGGGAGAAATCATCATGGAAGATACTGCAATCATCCGCTTATTTCAGGAGCGGTCACAGCAGGCAATTGCCGAATTGTCGCAGAAATACGGAAAACTCTGTCAGAGCCTGTCCCGCCGGATCTTAAATAACGAAGAGGATGCAAAAGAATGTGTTAATGATACGTGGCTTGGTGTGTGGAACAGCATCCCACCGCAGACCCCGAATCCGCTGGTCTCCTATGTCTGCAGGATTACCCGCAATCTATCCGTCAAAAGGCTGCGGCATAACATGGCGGCAAAGCGCAACAGCTATTACGATGTATCGCTTGCGGAACTGGAAGAATGTATTCCGGCAGCGCAGGAGCAGGAGCCTTGGGAAGAACAGGAGGTGACGAAAGTCCTGGAACGCTTTTTACGGGAACTGGATACCGGCAGCCGCGTGATGTTCGTCAAACGGTACTGGTATGCGGAGTCTGTTGCACAGATTGCGGAAACGTTTGGGATGAAAGAAAACAGTGTGTCCGTAAAACTGATGCGTCTGCGCAAAAAGCTGAGAAAGAAACTGGAGAAGGAGGGTGTAGTGTTATGAGAAAATCCGAAAAATTATCCGATGCAATCGGTGAAATCAGTGATGACATTATAGAGGAAGCGTATACATATAAGCCAAAACATGACATGCACCAAAGAAAGGCTTCTTTTAAATGGAGAGCAGCTGCAGCAGTTCTTGCCATGTTTGTTCTGGCGGGAGTCGGTGTGTCCGTAGGGGGAGGAACTTCCTTTTTCCGGATTGGAACGATTGTTTCCAGATTTACGGGGAAGGCTGCAAAGGTGGTTTACCGTATCCAGGGAATTCCGGTAACACAGCAGGAAATCCAGGCAGGAGTGGCATTGCGTGTGGAAAACGGAGAAACGGTAAAAACCGCAAAAAAAGAGGTTATAAAAGATATTATTACAAAAAAGACGTTGTATGTACTTGCAAAAAAGAACGGATGTACTGTGTCGGATCAGGAATATGATGATTATGCAAAACTGCTGAAGACACAGATGAACAAAGCGGAGAACCGGAAAGAAATCCGCGATTTTTATGCGGGATTCGGTGGCGAGAGTGCTTACTGGAAGAATATGGAGCCGGTTATTCGTCAGAATCTTGCGGTGCGCAAGTATATAGACAGCCAGACAGGAACGCAGACGGAGGAAGAAATCAAACAGGAGGCATATGAAAGCGGTGCAAAGCAGACGGATCTGGATGCATTTGAACAGGTGGTGGAAGATGTCTGTGAAGAGATTGGCGGTTATCTGAAAACACTGCAGAAGTCGGATGCTTCGGTATATTATTTTGCGTCTTCCGACAAAGAGCGTG
>ERZ773237.191-NODE-191-length-70778-cov-152.170524_pt1 | contig 70778 bp, 55 predicted proteins | sample MGYA00580990_ERZ773237 | MGnify/ENA primary metagenome ERZ773237 (study PRJEB29015, sample SAMEA2737749) | human gut metagenome | biome: human gut; feature: human-associated habitat; material: faeces | place: China | collected 2012 ...
TTATGCTCTTGCCTGTATCGTGGTTCATCCAGTCGAATACGATGTGCGCATGGTAGTTCGGCTTGAACCATCTGTCACCCATCTTGAAACTCTCCCTGTCCTCCGGCGATGGTTGTCCGGACAGCCAATGTCCCTCGTCCTTGTGCAGATAAATCTGGAGCGGTGTGATACCCCAGCGTCTTTGGCACTCATTACCAAATTCACGCACGTCCGCCAGTGTCGTGTCCGGTCGGATGAGCATCACTCCTTCACGTATGGGAGAGCATCCTGCCACCTTGATGATTTTGCCGTTCTTGCCTTTACGCTCACGTTCTTTCTCCTGCATGGCACGGCCGGTCTTCTCCTTTACCATCCGTTTTATGTTGTCGTAGTGCTTTTGCAGATCGGGGCTGCCGAAGTTCCGGTTTACCCACTGCTCGTTACCGGCGGAGAGTTCGGGAACGATATAGATTCTGGACTTGGCAATATTACGCATGTACTCGCGTGTCCTCCGGTTATGAGGCATGCTGGAAGCAACATTGCAAGGCTTGATATGTATGCTTGATTTTGTAGCCATTTTCTTGAACATTGATTGGGGTTGTTGAATAATGTTGATTGCTTCTGTCCGCTTATAACCGCATGGGGTTCTTAGGGGTGTTACCCATAAGCGGAGTTTCCAAAGAGAGGGTCACTCTTTGGTCAGGTTGCATAGGGCTGACAGCCCTTGCCGGGTTCTCAGGACAGCGTCCTGAGTGGGACGGGGCAACGCCCAGCCCCTCGGGAGAGCCCACAACTACGAAAGCGGAGCGTGTAGTTATAGTGGGCTATAAGAGTGCAAGCACTTCTTCCCGCATCCCGTGTCACCGGCTTCCGTTCTCCTCCGTCATGGAGGGTCTTCGCTACCGTTGCATATTGGGGCGGCACCGACCAATACAAGGTCAAGTTCATTGATTAGTTTTTGCAGAACGGGGTTCTTGTCAATCATCCGCCTGAGGATTCTTTCCGCCTCTACAAGATGGCTGGTTGTACACATTATTTTACTTTCCCGTATCTGGAAGACAATCCAGTCGGCTATGTCAATATGGGCTGCTTTCTGCTCCGGTGTGGCGTTCTTTTCTATAAGGTCAGACACTATCACTTTACAGAAACTCATGCACTCGGCACGCTGCTTCCATTCGGCATAAGCATCGGCATCGGGAAAGAGGAGTACGGTTCGTCCGGCCAGCACACGGAGTTTTTCCTCTCTCATCTGACTCTTGCCTCCTGCCGCCAGCCATACATAACCGGGAAATATGGCAGAGCCGATAACTGCACTTTTCTCGGATTCCACCAAGACAGCTACCTTATCGGGATAGACATTCAGCAGGTGTTCCCCGAAGAGGCACTGGGATAGCTGCCACTCTTCCGGCAATACCCGTTGCCTTTTCAGTTTGCTGTGTATCCAGTCCACTGCCAATGCTTCTCCTCCCTTGATACGGTGTCCGTTCTCTGGATTGTACTGCATCACCTTGCCTGTATGTACCTTGTTTTCCCGGTCAATCTGCCAGAAAATGACAGCACCGTCCCGAGTAGCTCCAAGGCGGTACTCTTCCAGCAACCGCCTCAATACTTCCTTTGCCTTGCTGCCGTAATAAGAGCCAAGGAGAGAGGAAATGAAGCGGAAGAAGTTACTATGCACGCTTTGCGACCTTTCCACATACTGTGGCGATATGTAACCTGTAACCGTCTGCCGGGATGCCTGTCCGGTCTTCCTTTCTGTTTTATTCTTGTCAAAAGAAAAACTCTTGGCGGTACGACATTCAGGACGGTCGTGGAAATACTCCTTGGGAGTATAATGATAACCGCAACTGCTTTCATGGTTGCACCTGCCTACGGACGGATGCAACGGTACACCGCTATCGTCCACATAGTAGGCGAAAGAATGTCTGTCACCGCAATTCGGGCAGGTATGCCGTGTTGCAGTCCCTTTGTATTTCTGTAACGAATAGTTTACCATACCTAATGTCAATTCTGTTGGTTGATTTTTATTGCTGCCACGTCTTGTCCCGCTGTCCCACGTCCCGTCCTTCCAAGGATTGGGACGATGGGACACTTGGGACAATCTCTGCTCTTACAGTCCTTTTGTTTTGGAATTGTCAAGTGAAAGGCAGGTGAGTTGCTATTTTCATCTGTAGCCACTCTACTGACTGTCATTACTTTATATAAAATCCTTTTGGAGTTCTTTACAAAATCACCTTTGATGGTTTTCCGAAATCTGCTTGGTCGGGTATCGTCTGTCCCATGCTGTCCCACTGTCCCGGGTATGAAGACCGGGACAGCGGGACACTTTGAAACAGAACAGTAAAATCGGCTTCTGCTTGCACGGTCATTTATCCGGCAAGTGGAACCATTCCTCTTTAAACAGGTATGTGCAGGCCACTTGTTCATGCCTTGTCCTCCCCGTTTCCTTGTCCGGCAAACAGTTCCGTCTGTCTTACTTCGTTGGCTGTCCCATCTGTCCCATTGTCCCTTTTCCCTATGGGACGGGACGGTGGGACACTCAGTCCATCTGTATGGCTGCCATTTTTGCTGCGCTGGATTATCCGGCTGACGGTTGATTTGCCGCAGTTCACTTGCGAGGCTATCTCTCGTACAGATTTTCCGGATTGGGCAAGGTGCAGAATCTGGAAGTCCCTTTGGCTTGATTCGTTGTCGCCAAGCCGTTTCAAATGTTCCTTTTCTGTAGAAAAGCCCCTGGGAACAAATTGCAGGAAAGCATCCACCTTTTCAATCTCATAGATAATCACATTGTCCGCATCATGGGAGAAGGTGCCATAACGCACCTTGAGCTGCTTCACATAGCGAAGTCCCCCGTCAAGGGCACTCTTTCCGATGGCGAATACGCTGTCAAAGAAATTGTAGAGCCGCTTGCTTCCTGCAAGGTCGTTGGATGTGATGGGGCACTCCATGGAACGTTTGGGAGTGTGTGCCAGTACAAGGATTGACAGCCCGTACCTCTTTTTGAGATTATTTAGGTGTATCATCAGCCGTCCCGCCGCATCACCTTTCTCAATGGCACAGCACAGGTAGGTAAGATTATCTACAATGAAAATCCTACATCCGGTTTGCAATGCCATCTGTTCGATGCTGCCAATAATGGCTTCCTCAAAGTTGACATCCAACAGGGAGTTGCAGTCTATTGATACCCGGTACAGTTTGTTGGGAAAGGTATGCAGCCTGCCATGTCCGTCGGTATAGCGAAGCTGGAACTGTTTTTCAGACAGTTCAAAATCCAGATACAGGACAATGTCTGTCCGGGCGATACGGTCGGCTATCTGCACGGCAAGTATGGACTTACCCACATTGGAGTCCGCAAAGAGGCAGGACAATTCGCCCTCATACCAGAAACTCTTCCACAGTGCACGAGGTGCAGGTTGCTGTGACGCTTCAAGAATAGTTAGGTTGGCTGTCTTGATGGTCATCATGCCTACACTTTCCGGCATGCCGGTCTGCATTTGGGAAGCTCTTGCAAGGTCGCCCTGTATCAGACTGATATAATTCTTGTCCTCTTCCATAACGCTTACCAGTTACGTTGGGTGGGTTTACGGCGGTGTGAAGAGGAAATGGATTCATTCAGTTCCTCGTCGGACAATGGAACCGGATTCTTCCGGGAGGATTCCAGCCACTTGTCAAGTTCGTCCCGGTAAAGACAATAGCGCTTGCCGGGTTTAGTGGCAGGAATACTTCCATCCGAAAGCTTCATGTAGAGCGTTCCTTTGGGTATTCCCAAGTACTCTGCCGCTTCATCTACCGACATGGGGACATGGGTGTCCACCGCCTTGGCATGGTTCACACTGTGCTGCTCGGTAAGCAGGCTTTTCAGGCTCATCACTTCGTCCAGAAGCCGAGCCACAACCTCTGGGAGGTCGTTGAAAGTCAGATTGGTTCTTTCCATATTGCGATTCGTCTCTTTTGTAAGACTTGGCGCAAAGGACTGCAATGATAGGGTCGTGAATACCTCCACGAAAAAATAATTCCCGAATAACGATGCCCAACCGTGAACGATGGGTAATGTTATTCGGGAAATGCTATTAAACAGGCTGTTAAGTAGTGTCGGCTACTTGTCGTTATTGCTCAAAGACGGGATGATTCTTACTCTTTTCGCAAGTAACCATTCGGATAATGGAAATCCGGTTTACCGTCTTCGGGTTCGTCAATGGGAATCGGGGACTTTAACGGGTCAACCTTGAAGTTCTTGATGGTCGCTATATCCGTTTCGGCAAACTCGCGTGGGAAAAGCTCTTTGACGAAACGGGCACGGTTATCCCCATTATAATATCTCTTGTACATGCAACGCTCCGCTATGTTCCATATGAAATGACGGAGCGGAATATTGGAGATGTCCTGTGTCAGCCGCCTTTTTATCGGCTTCGGCTTGTAGTTGTTCTTGTTCATCCAGTTGCTCACCTCATTGCAGACATGGTTCACTGTCTCCTCGTCTGCGATACGGGGCATGTAGAAATGTATATACTCCACTACCATGCGGATGCGTCTCTCATTTTCCTTGTCCTGCTCATCTTTATAACTTGAACGGATTTCTTCGTGACGCTTCGGGTCGATATTCAGCTCTATGGGGTGTGCATCGGAGCTTGCCTCTTCCGCTATCTGCGTTACTGGTTCTATTGTATTCTGCGGTTCTTCTTCCTGCAAGGCTACGGTTTCCGTAGTAATCTCTTTCATCTCCTTTTTGCCGAACTTGATTCTGTAGATTTCGTATGTATCGAAGATAACTGTCTGAAAAGAGAGATACAGCAGCCATCCGAGAAGGTTACTGCACACGAAGACTATCAGCCTTACAAAATTGTCCTGGTTGAAACTTGCTGCGATAATTATCGTGATAAAAAAAGAAATCATACAGATGGCTACGAAGATGAAGCCTAAAATGATATATTTGTCTTTGATGGACGGTTCCATATTCATGTCTTTGTTTCTGGTTATTACTCGATTCTGTTCTCCTTCCTTGCAAAAATAATAGTATTCTTCCGAATATTTTCCATTCCTTGCGGCTGGAGGGCTTTTTTTCATCGTTTTTCACCAAAAATCCTAAATCATATCCGGTTTTCATATTCCAGAGTTAGTATTAGCGGAATACTGGAAAAATGGAGGGTACGGTTGTCGTCTTTACGCTTGACCGTACCCTCCATCAATGAACCGGAGACTATTTAATATGCCTTAAACCTCCTTGCGTTTCAAGGTTATCTTGTCAACAACTTCACACATCTGCTGCGCAGCCATCTTGGAATAAATCTGTGTGGTAGTTATGTTCTTATGTCCCAGACAGGCTTGGATAACAGTCATGTCCGTACCCATTTCCACATGCAGACTTCCAAATGAATGTCGGGTGCAGTGGAAGGTTATCTTCTTGGTTATGCCTGCCGCAAGGAGCCACCGTTTCAACGGTCCTTGCAGCATTTTGTCCTTGAATCCGTCAAAGATAAGTCCGTCATGCCGCTCTCCAAGCAGCCTGTAGGCTTCGTCGCTGATGGGGTTGTGTACAATCTGCTTTGTTTTCTGCATACGGGTGGTAACGAACATCTTGCCGTTGGTGTACGGCTGTATCTGCTGCCAGGTAAGTTGTTTGATGTCGCTTTTCCTCAGTCCGGTCAGGCAGCCGAAAAGGAACGCCCTTTTCAAAACTTCCTCTTCACAGGGAGTTTCGGCAAGCCGTATCAGTTCCTCCTGACTCAAATGCTCCCTCATGGTTGGGATGCTCTCTATGCGGTCTAAGAATCCGTTTGGGTTCTCCTTGATCTTCCTGTCACGGTAAGCGGTATGAAGAACGGCACGGAAAGCAGACCAGTAACCCGCAGCAGAATTGACATGCAACTTCTGTCCGGTATGAACGGATTGTGGGGCATCAAGCAGATACTCCATGAACTTGCGACACAAGTCCACATCCACTTCTTCGAAGGTGCATTTGCCGTTCACGAAACGTTCGAAGTGTTTATATACATGCTGCCACTTGGTGTTTTTCCTGTCTGCCAGTTCTTTGAAGTAGGCGAGGAAATTGCCTTTCATTTTAGCTTTGTCAAAGAAGCCGTTGTTCTCGTTGAAGATAGCTTCATAACGTCGGTTGCGCAGTATTTCCGCCTTTTTCATCATGCGTGTATTGAAATCACGCTCCTGCTGGTTGGCGGGTCTGGCGAAGATGTAAATCCCGAGGGCTTCACGGGTAATCACCTTCATGGTGGTATTGTCACGGTAGCCGGGATAATAGTCCAGACATAGTGAATACTGTGTTCCGTTCTTAATCTTGCGCTTGCGCAAGGTAACTGTCTTGCATTTGCTCATATGGGTGATGGTTTTAATTGGTTGTACATTTTCGGGAATGTCCCGTGTTTTCAGTGCAAAGGAATAACGTGAAACAATCGTGAGTATTCTCACGACAATCATTTTTAAATAATTTTCCGATAATACGGAGTGTTCACGGTTGGTTGTTCCTCTCTGCCATGACACGTTCTACATCAGAACGCAGGAGCAGGTTCTTCACACCCACCTTTATCTTTTCAATGTGCTTTGTTTTGACGATGTGGCAGATGTTGGCGGATGAAAGCCCGTAAATTTGCTGAACCTGCTCTACCGTACAATAGCGTTCATCGTTCACAAGGTCGGTTCTACGGAGTTCGTCCAAATGAGATTTGGAATAATAGGTACGTCCGTATTCTCTTTTAGTCGGTATCTTGTGGCGGTAAACGTATGCCCGGAGTGCAGAGGGCTTCATTCCAAACAGGTTTTCCGCTTCCTCCGTCAGGAGCCAGTCTGTTATCCTGCTTATATCGACAGACACACCAAAGAAGTCGTCAATATGCTTCTTGCTGTAATAGTTCTTCCCAGCTATGCGACAAATGGGGATATGATTACGCTTTGCGGAAGTGTACAGCCATGACCGCTTTACCTTAAAAAGGGACATCACTTCCTCGCCCGAATAGAAGTCAAGCACTTCATCAGCCTTATGTTCCCTCTTTTCTTTTTTGGCAAGCAAGAAAGATGAAGTGGATTGCTTCGGTCTGGAGGTGCTGCCCGGGAGAATACGGTGATAGGGATTGCCTTCCAACATCCGCTCAATGTCAGCCTTACGGATGAATGACATGCGATTGCTGATGCGTGAGGCTTTCAACTTGCCGGTGGCTACCAGTTTGTAAATGTATTGCCGGGAACAGCCCATGAGGATGGCTGCTTTGGAAAAGGTGAGATACTCCTGATGCTGTATCTCCATAATAGGACTGGCAATTTTGAAGAGGTTGTTCTTCTGCGCTGTTCTGGCTCGCTTGGCTTCCGTCTGGCAGGCCTCGCTGCAATACCTTTGCATCCCGCTCCGGGTTGCAAACGGCTTGCCACAAAAAATGCATTTCTTCGTTGTTTTCATACTGCTCTATCGTTTACTTGTTAGCTTCTTTATTGATATATTCATGAAGTGGTAAACGGATGTAAACGGAAGTCAACCATTGTCGCATTTCTACACGATATGACTGTTGCTACATATCGGGAAGGAAATTGTCACTCATTGTAAATGGTTGTAAACCCTTGACAACTCACTGCGCGGTATGACAAAAAATAAGCTCCGCAAATTCTCCACGTCAGAAATATGGCTCAAAAATAAGTGGAAATTTTGGAAGCATCAAAAAGCAGTCGAAAACTGTTAATTTTTAGAACATATTGAATATTAAAGATTTATGCTTAGATATATCTGGTTATTTTTGGTTATTATGAGGTTCTAAATACAGAAGTGGATTAAAAATTTCAAAAGGCGGTAAGGGATTCGGACGTTTTATGTATTTAAAATATTTCAATCATGTGTCTATTGAAAGTATTTTTTATGAAGAAGATAGATACAAACGTCGCTCTTTCACATTTGGACATGCTGATGAGATTATTGAAAATGAGACTATTGAATGTATTGAATACTATGAGGGAATACATTCAGGAACTATTTTACATTTAGAATCGATAAAAGAACATGATTTAGACAAAGGACTTGATGTAATTGCCAGAAAATTAGTTGAACGTTTACTCGTTTTTTTTGTAACAGGTGGCATTCATACCCCTAAAATTACAATTAAAGAAGAAGATGGATCCAACTCTATCGTATTAAATAATTATATTGGAAAAGATTCTGACATTCAACAAGTTGGTAATGATGAATCTATAACTCTACATGGAAAAGATAATGATTGGATTTTTACTGTAAAAATCTATAAAATATATTATTCTGCAATAACTAATAAAATCTGTTTAACTGCTAACATGAGAGAAGTTACAGATTCTGCTATACATAATTATGTCCCAGAATTTAAGGAGCCGATGTTTGAATTGAATGATAAAGGCATTCAAAAAAACTATATGATAAAAGCATATGTACAAGGAAGCTATTTAGATGATAATGTGACAACCGAACGTGATGGTTTTAATTTTGGAAAAGAAGAAGAAATCTATAGTGATTTATCGGAAATACAAATAATGAAAACTGTGGCTACAATCGTAAAAAGATATTTTCAAGAAGATATTCAAAAGCGCTATAATGATAAAAAGCAAAAGGTTGAGCATTATGTTTACTCGTCTGCCCCTTGGAATAAAACTCTGTTGAAAGATATTGATATGGAATCAATCCCAATTGGTATATCCAATTATGATTTAGAAATGCGTTTCCAAAAAATAAAATTTGAAAAGGAACAAAATACACGTATTGCTTTAAAAGAATTACAAGACAAACAATCATCAGAAGAGAATGAAAATATGTCATTTGAAAATGAAGTCAACGAAATTCTTAAAAATGTCACAGATACAGCGAAAAACGATTTAGCGCATTATGTTTGCCAAAGAAGAAGAATAATCGAATTGTTTGATGATTTACGTAAAAGGTTAGAAACAGGGAAAACTCATAAAGAAAGCGAAATGCACAATCTCATATTTCCTATGATAAAGGACGATCGACAGGTTGAATATGAAGATCATAATTTATGGCTATTAGATGAAAGATTTAATTTCACTCAATATATAGCATCTGACGAGGTTATATCCAAAGTCGATCATAAAGAGCCTGATTTAGCTATTTTTTATGAAAGTGGTTTATTCTATAGAAACGGAGAAAATTCAATAACATCGCCAATAGCTATTGTTGAATTCAAACGACCCAAAAGAACAAATTATCCAGATGACGAGAATCCAATTACTCAAGCATTGCGTTACGCTGGTAAAATTCTTTCTGGAAAATATGAAATGCCAGAAGGATTAGAAGAAGTTATTGTTGATAAAAATGTAACTCCCGTTTATATTTATATAGTATGTGATATAGTCCCTAAAATTATTGAATTTGCTGGTTTTGCCGGTTTATCAATAAGTCCAGATAAACAAGGTTATTTCGGATACAACTCACAATATAATGCCTATATTGAAATAAAAAGTTTCAAGAAGGTTATAGATGATGCAAAAATGCGAAATCAAATTTTTTTTAAAAAGTTAGGACTTTCATAGTACTACATATTATGACTATTATTCATTAATAAATATTTTAAACATGATTATTAGCAAAATTGAAATTAGAGATTTTTGGGGTAAGTATAACATAAAATGGGAGCTTAACCCTAGTGTCAACATTCTAACTGGTATCAATGGGGCAGGTAAAAGTACGCTATTGGATTTAATCGCTTATATCACTATTGGAGGAAGGCTTCCAAAATCATTAATTAAAAAAGCCTCAATGATAAAAATAAAGTTTGATGAAGATGATGCAACGATAACAAATATTGTATTTAATGATAGTTATCTCAATCTTACGAAGAAAGCAAAAGACAATGAAATTTTAAAAGAATTACAAGAAGATGTTGAATTGGATTTTGCAAATAATAGTAGAAAAAGCAAACTTAACCGTTTGATGGTTGATGCTTCTATTAGTTTTGTTACAACTAAATCTGATGGAAAAATTCCTTCAGCAAAATTCCTAGAAAAATTAAACATTAATATTATTAGTACGTTTGATGAACCAATTTCTTATGTTGAAGATAAAACAAAGTGGGACACACTACATGAAGAGGGAGTTTGGTCTAGTTTAGATAAGGAACTTCATGAACTCCAAGAACAATATTCCTATTATATAGGTAATCTTGCTAATACTATAGAGAAGATGGTACTATCTGGAATTCAACCAGATCTTGAAACCTTGACAGCATTATATGCTCCCAAAAATTTATTTATTGATACAATTAATGAACTTTTTGCATCCACTGGTAAAGTAATTGATACGAGCAACAGTAAACTAAGTTTTAAAATTGTAGAAGATGATTTAACGATATCAATATATGAATTATCTTCTGGTGAAAAACAAATGCTATATATATTATGGACAGTTCTTTTACAGAATCAAAGACCATATATATTATTCTTAGATGAGCCCGAAATATCTCTTCATATTGATTGGCAGGAATCTTTAATTAGCAAAATTAGATTATTGAATCCTAATTGTCAAATAATACTAGCAACACATGCCCCATCCGTGTTGCTAGACGGATGGCAACCATATGTGAAAAATATTGATGATTTAAAACTTGAAAATATAAAAAATGGCAAGTGATATATCTTCTGGAGGAAGTTCCAAATTCTTAGCTGCAAGAAAATTATTTAGAGCAAATAGTGCTAATGCAAAAGAAGAGGTAGAAGTTTTTGTAGAAGACGAAATTGATTCTATCTTTTGGCGGCATTTTTTTGCCCAACATGAAAATAATAAGTTATTTAGAATTAGAGTTCTAAGAAATGGAAACAACGAATTATGTGGAAAAGATGCATTAATTCAATTTGTAAATATTAGCTCATTAGGTCCTAATAAATTGATGGCAATTGATTCTGATTATGATTATATTATAGATAACTATCATACATATACAAATGATTTAAGAGCTTGTAAATATGTAATCCATACAAATAATACTTATTCAATAGAAAATTATAAAATTGTACCTTCCATACTTAAAGAAGCTATATATCTTACTTCATTTTGTGATCATATTGCCGAGAATGTTGAAACCATGCTATTGCAAACATCACAAATACTTTTTAAACTGTTTACAATACATTTATTCTCTATAAATAAAAAAGACAACATATATAAATTATCTGATTTTAAATCAGATTTAAATAAAGTGACATACAAAAATGACGAACTGAATGAAAACACAAAAGAATATATTAACAAACGAATAGTTTTTTTTAAGCCATACATAGATCGTAATCGTTTAGAATATGAAGATTTTTTAAATCAACTAAAAACTAAAGGGGTTAAAGAATATAATTGCTGGCAGTTTATTAATGGCCATACAGCTTTAGAAGAAATTGGCATTAAAATAGTTACAAATTTAGCTTGTAAATATAGAGGAGAATATATTTCTTGGGTTTACGCCAATGTAACAGATCAAAAACGTAGAAACAATTTACTTATGAAATATAATAATTCTACAAGAGTAAATGATGGTATTCATCAATTAAAAGATAGAATTCGTGAAATTCTATATGATATAAAACCAGATTGTACTTTCGAACCGTCTATTGATAATAGTATGCAAATCGTCCAAAGTCTTCAATAGTCGCTGATTTTTATTTATCTATTGATTTATAAATTCGAAATTAATTAAATCACAAACTTATTTAACATATCTGCCATATTGGTATAATCAGGAAACATGTTATGAAGTTTATTCAAATATTTACTTTTCATATATGGTATTAGTTTTTTATTTATATCAGCACAATATACATTATATAAAACGGGAATTTCAACAGGAAGTTCAGGTAAGTCGGTAATTTTTACAACTACTCTCCCATCTAAAATAGTATATTCATTATTCCATCCTCCTAAATACTTCCATGGATGATAATTCATTAATAGCAATCCTTCTTGTGCTATAATATTTAAATTTGAGCTCAAAATATCACTTCTATCAATTAAGATCAACCGCTCAAGTTTTGCTAATTCCTGGTATGATTTAGATATAAGTTGAGGGTGCTCGCTTAATTTTATTAATCTTTCATCATTCTGATTAACATTAAGTGAATATACAGACATATAATCATCCAGAGATTTGGGTGAATCAATTTGTGCCGCAAAATATAACGCAACATTTATATTCGAGCTAAAATCTAATAGCGGTGTAGGTGCGCCATAATGTTGCATTATGGTAAGTAAAATAAGATCTGAGGCTTCTATTCCGTTATTCGTAAGATATTTAACAATTATACCTTCTTCCCATTCTCTGCATTTTGATAAAAGAGATATGATATAGTTAGTGTACTCACTAATACCATCCCCAGCTTTATTCATCAATTCATTAGTCATCATCCACTTACGTTGAGCTGAAGTATAATTTTTAAACCGGGCAGATTTCATACCCCTAAAAATAAGATTTCTATGGCTATTTTCATTATACCAGTGATCAAACTCCTCATTAGTATTAATGATTATTTGCTTATAATCCATATTCTTATGTTTAATGTTCTGATGCTCTAATAAACTTATATTATTCATAAAAATAACGTGAGTTCGACGAATTGTAAATGCCTGTAAATTTGGTGAATAGCAAAAATTGTAGTATTTTTATAGTACTAAAAAACAAAAAATTACGAACAATAATCGCTATGATAACCGAGAGCAAAGTTATAGAATTATTTTGTATCGCAGATGATTTTTGCAATTTTTTTGATGGTATGATGGCAAAATATACGCATAAGCCCTGTATGAAGCACACATATCACAATGCTTCAACCATGTCAAAAGCAAAAATCATGCTTATAATGATATTTTTCCATGATCCTGGTTATCGATGCATAAAGCATTTCTATAAGAAAAGGTATGCAAGCATATGCGTCACTTCTTCCCTAAAGTCATTTCTTATAACAGTTTTGTTAAATTTGAAAAAAGTGGCAATCCCGTTGGCCCTGTTCACCAAGAAGGTTCTTTTGAGCAAATGTACAGACATCAGCTTCATTGACAGCACTCCGTTGGGGGTATGAAAAATCTTAGAATACATATCCATAAGAAATTCAAAGGAATAGCACAAAGAGGTAAATGTTCCATGGGCTGATTCCTCGGATTCGAACTTCATCTGATATACAACGAATGCGAAGAACTATTGAATTTCATAATTACACCAGATGACATGGATGGCCCTAAACTCTTGAATACCCAAGCGAAATTTTCTGCATTATAATTAAATATTTGTGACAAATTACATTTAAATTTGTATTTTTGCATTTGACTAAAAAAATACAAACCAACAAAAGGTATCCATTCTTATGAAATTAGTTAAAGGCGTATACGAAAATATTATTTCTGAACAAGTTTCAAAAGACATTGAAGAAGCTCAGGATGAAGGCCTAATATGTAAAAAGGATGATATTGATATTGCAGAATCGCCATCAATACTGACAGCCTATGTCAGCAAGATTATTAAGAATAAACTGAATGACGACTCCTTATCCTTAATTGAAAAGCGTAATTATATCAACAAAATAATAGAACTTATTGACGACGACAACAACGATAAGATAAAAGAACACGATAAACTATTGACTGCCGTTATCAGTAATGAAGAAGAAATAAAACTAAAAGCAACGAACAAAAGTTTGGTTCGTCCTTTATCTGGTTTTAGGGTAAGCAACCTTTTTACCGGCGGACAAAGTGCAGTATCGCTGGGTAGTGAAATTGAACGAGATATAACATGCGCAGATAAGATATTTATAATCGTATCGTTTCTTCGTTTGTCTGGAATTAATCTTATATATGACGCCTTAAAGAAATTTTGTTCTAATCCAGAACACGAACTTCGTATCATTACAACAACATATTGCGGAATAACAGAAGCCAAAGCACTGGAACGACTGGCAGCACTGCCAAATACACAGATACGAATATCTTATAATACAAGAATAGAACGACTGCATGCCAAAGCGTTTATTTTTGAAAGAAATTCGGGCCTTCATACGGCATATATCGGTTCATCGAATCTTTCAAAATCAGCACAAACTGACGGATTGGAATGGAACATCAGAATCACTAACGTTGAAAATCCGCATATACTAAAAGCTGCTATAGCAACATTTGAGCAATATTGGAACAGTCATAACTTTGAGGACTTCAACGAAGGAGGTATAGAACGTTTCTATGAACAAACAAAAAAAGAACGTGAACAGTTTAAAAATGAAGCAGTTCTTCACCGATATTCAATATTGCCACACCAGAAACAGATTTTAGACAGACTTCAGGCAATAAGAGAAGCCGGAATAAATAAAAACCTTATTGTTGCTGCAACAGGAACAGGTAAGACTGTTATATCTGCTTTCGACTATAAGATAAACTCTGCAAATAAAATTCCATACGGAAAGATACTGTTTGTTGCTCATCGTGAAGAAATTCTTAAACAATCACTACTTACATACAGGGGTGTGTTGATGGATGCAAACTTTGGCGACATGTGGGTAGGCAATTTCAAGCCAAGCAATATCGACCATCTGTTTGTGTCGGTACAAACGTTTAATTCTAATTATGCAGAAATATTTGAAAAGCTGCCTTCTGATTATTATGAATATATCGTGATAGATGAAGCCCATCACCTTGTTGCAAACAGTTACAGAAAAATAATAGAACATTTCACTCCAAAAATATTGATTGGACTGACCGCCACACCAGAACGTATGGACGGACAAAGTCTTTTGCCTGACTTCTGCAACAGGATAAGTGCAGAAATACGATTGCCACAAGCATTGGACGAAGGTTTGCTTACACCGTTTCAATACCTTTGCATAAGTGACGACACAGATTTGACCGACGATGAATTAATGGCTGGAAACAAATATATATCCTCAAAGATAATTACTAAACTTTGTACCAGTCAAAGGGTTGCGCTGATCATTGATAAACTAAGGTATTATTTGGCCAATGAATACAAATGCAAGGCGTTATGCTTCTGCGCCAATACAGAGCATGCCCGCTTTATGGCTGAAGAATTGAACAAAGCCGGTTTTAAAGCAGCATCTCTGACTGTTGACAATTCGGAAGAACGACAATCTATTAACAGAAAATTTTCTAACGGCGAAATTAATTATCTATGCGTCGTAGACATGTATAATGAAGGTGTCGACATTCCGGCTGTTGATACAGTTTTGTTTCTCCGTCCTACTGAAAGTATCACAATATTCTTGCAGCAGCTTGGACGAGGATTGCGCCTTTATCCCGGCAAACAAGTATTGACCGTTTTAGACTTTGTTGCGCAACTAAATCAAAAGTATGATTACGCAAGCCGCTTCCGCAGTTTGATGACTCATACAGACAAGAACATTGTTGATCAAATAAAGAACGGTTTTACATTACTTCCTCATGGATGCTCAATTCACATGGAGGAGAAAGCGAAAGAATATGTATTGCAAAATATTAAAGCTGCAATTTATAACAGGAACAGACTTATAAATGAGCTGCGCTCTTATACCGTTTGTCCAAGTTTGTCTGAATTTATAGCTAATAACGGACAGGACATTCGACTAATTTATAAGAATAACTTATGCTGGACTAAATTAAAGAAGTATGCAGGATTTTGCGACTATAAGGAAGACAGCTATACAAAACGATATGAAAAGGGACTGGGTAAATTAATACATTTCAACACCGCTTCTTTCCTGAAGTTCATAAAAGCAACAATAGCAAACAACTGTAATATAAGCTGTAAGGAAGAAAAAGACAAGACTTTTGCCTTAATGCTTTATTACGTTTTATACCAAGATAAAATTCAAGACCTCGGTCTCAATTCGATTGATGTAGCTATCAGGCAGCTTAACAATTATCCTTTATTCATAGAGGAAATAAAAGAAATTGTGGAATATCTTATTGACCATCTATACATCAAGACATTTTCTATCGGTTCAGGCCTGCCTAACGCCCTTGAACAATACGGCTGCTACACACGTGAAGATGTATTCACAATTTTTGGCAGACAAACTGCCGAGAGGCGTATGCAGGGAAGTGTAGCCGGTGCATTCAATTTTGAAGAGTATAACACTGAAGCTTTCTTTGTTACACTGAATAAATCTGATGCAGACTTTTCTCCAAGTACCCAATATGACGATTATGTTATAAGCGAATATAAATTTCACTGGCAATCACAAAATAACGATTCTCATGCCGGCCGTGGAAGAAGATTTGTTGAACAGAAAAAGAACAAAAAGAAGTTTCTGCTATTTGTCAGGGAACAGAAAAAAGACGGTTTCGGAAATACCTGTCCTTTCCACTGCTTCGGATTGGTAGACTATATACGCTCATACGGCGACTTTCCAATGAATATCGAATGGAAGCTGCAAGAGCCAATAATGCCACAATATTTGAAATCGGTGTAGTAGATAAAAATAATCAATACAAGCAATATGATAAAATCTACTTTCATCGACACTACGTTTGATGGAATTGAGACGGTATAATATTGAGATTGCAGAAAATCTCCCAAATATTCACTACCTTTGTATGCCGAAGACAATATTTGCGGAAAGATGTATAGCGTTCACGACACGTTTTTTGACGAAGTAAGGCATGAGGGATATGAAACCGTAATGCCATGCGATGAGGTTGCGGTGTTCAGCACTAAGGCCGGCATGGGCACGGAATATAAGGTTGCGCCCATGCTCAGCGACTCGTTCAGCATAATGCTGGTGAAGAGCGGAACGGTGAAGCTCTCGGTAAACTACAGCACGGAGACACTAAAGAAGAACTCTATGGCTTTTCTGACACCTAACATGGTGGTGTCGCTGAGCGATGCCGACGAGGACTTCATGATGGAAGGCGTGAGCTTTATGCCGGCATACTTTGACGATCTGTCGGCCTATGCGCCCGTGTATAACCAGATGATTTCGTTTGCCAACGAGAACGCGCTGCCGATAAGGAGGCTGAGCGAAAGCGAAATGGAATGTATGCAGACGATGCTGGGGCTTTATTCTGACATCAACACGGAGCAGCTGCACTACAACGGTCTGATGCTGCATCTGTCTAACCTGCTGCTGTTGCGCTTTGCCGAGATACTGAGGGCGGGATGCGCGGCAGATCCGTCGAAGGTGCCGCACACCGTGGAGATTTACCGCGAGTTCAGAAAGCTGCTAATCGGCAATTACCTTAAAGAGCACTACATATTGTTTTATTCGTCGCAGCTTAATGTGTCGTCAACCTACCTGTCGCGCATAGTGCGCAAGGTGTCGGGACGCTCGGTAAACGAGCACATAGCGCACATGCTGACAACCGAAGCCCGACGGCTGCTCGACTGCACCGACCTGCCCGTGAAACAGATAGCCTACAGACTGGGCTTCGCCGACCAGGCCTCGTTCGGCAAATTCTTCAGAAAACAGTTCGGCGTCTCGCCTACGGAATATAGAGGAGGCGCAGAACGTAAGTAAAAGTAATCAAGGAGTTATGGAGTTAAGAAGTTAAGGAGTTAAGGAGTTAAGGAGTTAAGGAGTTAAGACAATAGCCAACGTAGTGCGTGTTTAAGTGAAGAATGAAGAGTGAAAAATCCAAATGCCTTGTAGCTTCTTCTCACACGCACTACGTTGGCTAATGTACCGGCGGATCTGCGCTCCGCCGGAATTAAATATAAGGATCTGTGATCCCATTACTTCCTATTTTGTATTATCATGTAGTCTTATGCTCGCATTTTAACTTTTGGGTTGCGCTGAAAACGAAACGGATATTGTCATTTATAGTTAAAAGAGTTAGTCGTCAATCTTAATAGGATGAATTAAAGATTTTTCCATTTCATCAATAAGTTCGTCTTTTTCCTTATCTATCTTTTTCCATTCTTGACGGTCACGTTCATGGTCAGTTTGCATTTTTTGCATCTTTTTCTCATCACGCTTTGCCTGTTCTACAGTACCTTGCTTTTGACCATCGGTTTTACCCATTTGATAGACATAACTTGTTCCTGGCATATCTTCGGTAATCGTTTCTTTTACAGACTCGCTTAAGCACTCTCTAAAAGATTTGCCAGTTTTTTTCTTCTTTTGGATAGCATCAAAGATGTGACCTTCAATCATTCCACCAGCTCCTCCGAGCAATCCTTTCTTTATTAGTCGTTTGAATCCCATAATTATAATTTATTTTCTGTTTCATCTAACAAATCTTCATAAGCCTGTCTTTCTTCATTCCAGCGCTTACGATCATTCTCATGATTCTGATACAAATCTTTGACTTTCTTTTCATCACGGGCAGCTTGTTCTGCAACACCTTCCTTTTTTCCTTTTGAATGACCAACGGACTCCCCCACTACATAGGCAGCACCACCAGCCGCTGCAGCACCACCTCCAATCAAGTATTTAGTACCATGTTTTTTAAAGTGTTCAACAACAGCCTTTGCAAAAGCAGTTACACCTTGGGCAACTGCTTTACCTGCGACTTCTAAGACAGAAGCTAAAAGTTTATCTATCATATATTGAATATATTATTTTTTGATTCTACTATTCTATCCCATTCATTGAATATAAATTCTTCCTTGATTTTCAAAATGTATTTGGTATCTGTAATCAGTCTATATACAGTAACCAAAAATCCACCTAAATCAAAATTTTTGATGGCATTTTCATCTTCAGCAAAAGCCCTAATAGCAGTTTGAACAACATCAGAGGTTGTAGCAATCATATTAGAGTAAAGAATAATCTTTCGGGTTCTCACATTATAGAGTTCTTTATCAAAATCCGTATTCGGATTATAGAAGAACTTATGTATAGCTCCGATAATCATATTAATCATTATCGACTGAGAAGCTGATTTTAGTGTTCTTCTCAGAATTTGAGTATCATACAAATAGTCAAGATAATCATACCCTTCTTTGTAAATACCATATGCCTTGTCAGAGTCAATCAAACTTAGGAAAGGAGCAGGCAATCCTAATTTTGTGTATTTGTCAGAGGCAAGGTGAAGACCCTGCGAGAACAATGCGGCATAGAGTCGGTGCTTATCTTCCCTTATGCTCTCAAAACTATTCTTAAATATATTCCACGTAGGAGTTTGTTCTTTCCAACAGAAATTAGAACCCATGTCAACCTTGTAACTCTCGATATAAGGAATGCGGAATTTCTTTTCTCCAAGTTCATATTCAGGGCATATTGTTATAGTATCGCTAATTATGTTAGCAACACCAAAAACCCATCCTAAAATTGGATCATGCCCCAATGTTTTAAATCGATGTTGACCACCATGCATATTACGATTATGGAAGCCCTCACCAGAATGTATGGTTGCATCATAAGGAACTTTAATGGTGAATGCGATTTCTTGCCAAGACCGATATCCTTTATCGCTTTTCTTTGAGTCCCATTTCTTGTGTTTATACTTATAATTCTCAATTTCTTTCATTTCCATATCCTTAATAAGGTTGTCATTATGGTCAAGACGATTTTCATCAAGATACTTTTCTTGGAATTTTGGAAGGCAATATATGCGGACTATTTGCAGAGCTGTGGCTAACATAAGAATAGAAATATCAGTCTTGGATAACGATGTCCTTTCTTCAAATGTCTTATCGAGTTTTTCTAATATGAACTCAGCATTATGCAGAACATTGATGACGCGTTCTTCCTCTGTGCGATGCTCTTTAATGTCATCATACAGTTTATCAGACTTTGCTTTTATTGCGGCTCGTCTTCGTCTAAATTCTTCTTTATTCATAAATCTTATTTTATACGACAAAAGCATTGTGGTCAATCTTGTTACGATTAATTGTCAATAATTTACATATAAAGGACTCCGTTTCTATGTTTTGGTACTGCTGACTCTTTAATAGCTTTAACATCAAATGAAGTTTTGACATCAATTTCTTCGCCAACTATGTACAAGATATATTCTCTCTCGTTTTTCAAACCAGGATATTGTAGATTCTCAATCTTCTTATTTGAGGCATACATCTGTTTTGAATAATCCAGATTATATATTTTATAGTCAGACGGATTTTTTGAGTTGGTAGTATTCCAAAAAGTGTGTCTGGAAAGAATCCGCTCAAGTCTGTAAATTTCAAATGACATTGCAAATTTAATATATTATTTTTTAATTGTTTTGTAAAATCGAGAAGATTTCATAATAAAAATGTACAATAACCGGGTATTCAACTCCGGCAGATTAATTCTATTGATTGTCGGCTGTACTCGGCATAACCAAATACAATTTGTTTCTATTCTCGTTTGCACGACAATTGCAAATCCGCCGGCACAATAGTCTTGTTGATTATTGTCACTTGCAATACATTGAATATAATAAACAAGGCATTTGACTCTAACTCCTAGCTCACCTTAGTGAGCGATAACTTCTTTAACTACTTTAACTCCCCAAAAATTACCCAACAAAAACTTAAATAAGCGGTACTTTAAGCGGATCAGAGATCCTTATATTCTATTCCGGCAGATTGCAAATCAGCCGGCACAATAGTCTTGTTGATTATTATCTTTATAGCACGTACTACGTTGGCTATTGACTCTAACTCCTTTAACTCCCAATAACAATATACCCAACAAGACAATTGCAAAAATAATTAACAAATAACAGAATTATTAAGACATTATCATTAACATGGCATTGGGACTTATGGTAAGAGAAATAACGCAGAAAGAACCTGAAAAATGGACAAAACGAGGCTATTTGTTTCGTATATGACAAATTTAGGGCGGATATAGAATAGTCTTAATCAAAGTTAAATCCGTAATTTTGCACACCAAAAAAGCGACATAAAGTATGAGATTACGGAGATTAGCCGTGTTGTTATTATTTGCCGGCAGCAGTGTTGTGGCGTGCCGGATGTCCGCTCAGAAACCGTTGAGGATGACAATTGACGAATTGTTTAGAAGAGTGGAACAATCGAATGTAGAAGTTAAAGCGGCACAAAAGGATGTGAACATTTCCAGACAACTCGAAAAGAACGCAAGGGCAAAGCGACTGCCCGACATCGGTCTGGAAGCAGGAGTAAACTATCTGGGGGATGCAACAATTCTGGAACGTGACTTTTCGAACCCTACACGTTCGGCAATGCCCCATCTGGGCAACTTGCTTTCTCTTTCGCTCTATCAGCCTCTATACTCCGGAGGTGAGATAACGGCAGGAATACAGAAGACGAGATATCAGACACAGATGGCATCTACCGACCTGAAGATTGTTACGGATAACATTAAAATGGAGGTGCTCGACTGCTATCTCAGTCTTCTGAAAAACCGCAACCTGCTGAGTGTGTACGACGAGAACATCAAGCTGACAAAACAACTGATTGAGGAGATGAAGGTGCGCTCTGAACAGGGGCTGGCACTGGCAAACGACGTTACGCGCTACGAACTGACCCTGTCGAACCTTACTTACGACAGAAGCACCGTGGCCAACGCCGTGGAGCATCTTAACTACAGTCTGCTGGTGTATCTCGGACTTGACGAAGGCACGATGATAGAGCCATGGCTCGGCACGGACGAGATGAATCTGCCCGACCTTGGAGCAAGCCACTGGAGACAGGAGGCCGAGATGTCGCCCAAGCTGAAACGGCTCGACCTGGCCTACTCGCAGGCTAAGACCGAAGAGAAGATTGTGCGCAGCCGCATGATGCCCATGATAGGACTGACGGCAGGCAACAGTCTCGAAGGGCCGATAACCAACTGCGCTCCCGTGAAGAACAACAACATTAACACATGGTGGGTGGGCGTGAAGCTGTCGATGAACCTGTCGGCCTTCTACAAAGACAACACCTCGCTCAACGCCGCAAGGATGCAGACGGCAAAGCTGGTGGACAACCGCCAGGCCGAAAAGGAAACGATAGACCGAAAGGTGGACCAGATGTACAAATACTACACCGAGGCATGCCGTCAGGTGGAGACGCAGAAAAAGAACGTGGAACTGGCCAACGAGAACTACAGGATTGTGGAGCAGCGCTATTCGGCCGACCTGTCGCTGCTGACCGACATGCTCGACGCATCGACGTCAAAGCTCGATGCCGAAGTAAGACTGGTTAACGCACGCGTGAATGTGGTGTACTATTATTATCAACTAAAATATATTTCAGGAAACTTTTAAACATGAACCGCAAGACAAGACGAATGATCCAGAACATCGTGGTTCTGGCTGTGCTGGCAATAGGTATATGGTGGATATGTGTACAGTTTATAAAATTCAACGTTTCAACCTTCACTGACAACGCGCAGGTGCGCCGACACATCGTGCCGGTGAACGCACGCGTGCAGGGCTACATCAAGAAGGTGTGCGTTGAGGAATATTCCTTCGTGCATAAAGGCGACACGCTGGTGATACTCGAAGACAGAGAATACAGGCTGAAGCTGGCAGAGGCCGAAGCCGAACTGCAGAACGCCGTGTCGGGCAAGACGGTGATGAGCTCGGCGATAAGCACCACGGAAAGCAACATAGGCGTGAACGAGGCGTCGATACTGGGCACAAAGGCCGAACTGGAGAATGCCGAACGCGACCTGCAACGCTACTCGGTGCTGCTGAAAAACAAGGCCGTTACGCAGAAACAGTATGACGACGTGAAGACAAGATATGAAAGCACAAAGGCCGAATATGACATGCTGTGCAGACAGAAGCGCTCAACGTCGCTGACCAAGAACGAACAGACAAAGAAGCTGGGACAGCAGGACGCAAGCATAAAACTGGCCAAGGCGCGCAAGGACTATGCCGCACTGGACGTGTCGTACACCGTGATAACGGCACCTGCAGACGGATACACATCGAAGATAACGCTGCAGGAGGGACAGCTCGTGCAGCCAGGACAGACGCTGATGTCGGTGGTTGACGAAAACGACGTGTGGGTTGTGGCCAACTATAAGGAGACACAGACGGCAAAGATGAAGCCAGGCGACCGCGTGAGGATAACCGTAGACGCCATACCGGACATTGAATATGTGGGCGTGATAGAGGCCATATCGAACGCCACGGGGGCACAATACTCCATAGTGCCGCAGGACAACGCCACGGGCAACTTTGTGAAGGTGGAACAGAGGCTGCCGGTGAAGATACGCTTCACGAAGGAGAACAGCAAAGAGAACATAAGGCGGCTGCGTGCCGGCCTGAACGTTGAATGTGAAATGATCGACTGATAATGGCCAAGCTATATCATACGACAAACACCGTGATACGCACGCGGCAGCTCCTGATGTATAAAGACTGGGTGCCGCCACGGCTGCGCTTCTGGCTGTATATGGCGTTCGGCTTCCTGTATCAGTATGTGGGAAGCATCAACACGTCATACTCAAACCAGATTGTAAGCGAGATAGCGCTGCTCAACGAGGACATACAGATGGCAGGCTACTGCACCCTGGGCGGCATAACGGTGTGCTTCCCGATGATGTACAGGCTGAAATTCTATATGTACACGCGGCAGCTGTTTTTCGTTTCTGCCATCGGAATAATAATATGCAACGCCCTTACCATGTCGGTAACCGAGCCGTGGATGATATGGGGACTGGCCTTCATTGCGGGTTTCTGCAAGATGCTGGGCATGTTTGGCTGCACGAGCGTGTTCCGTCTATGCGTAACGCCGTCGCGCAACTATGCCGTGTTCTTCCCTGTTGTCTACATCATGGTGTGCGGCGGAACATATCTTTCTGGCATAACGACGGCATATTTAACATACTACGGCAACTGGCGACTGATGAACCTGTTTGTCATAGCGCTGATGATGATTCATTGCGGCATAGTATATTTCATGATGAAGCCCGACCATCGTCCGGGTCCGTTCATGTCGCTGAAGGGTGTCGACTTCATAGGCCTTTTCCTCTGGAGCGCGTTCCTGATATCAGGCATGTGGCTGTTCACCTATGGCGAGCATTACGACTGGTGGACGAGCAGCACTATATGGCAGGCCACGGGCATAACGCTTGCGTTTTTTGCCGCAGCCCTGTGCCGGTCGAAGTTTCACGAAAAGCCGTATCTGCCGCTGTCTATATTCAAGTTCAGGTCAGTGCAGCACCTCATGCTGCTTCTGCTCGGCGTTGGCATTCTTCAGGCTGCGCCCAAGCTGTTGCAGTCGATATATCTGTCATCTGTGCTGAAATACGACTCGCTCAACACGATATCGCTCAACTGGCCCATACTCTACGGCGTGGTGGTAGGCTCGCTGCTGGCCTTTGCCACATTCGTAAAGTGGCACTGGGGATTCAAGAAATACTTTATTGTGGCGCTTATGCTGCTCACCTTTTACGAAGTGTCGATGTATTTTCTCATCGACGGCGACACCAACAGAGAGGCATTCTTCATCCCTCTGTTTGCCTTTGGCGTGTCTGAGGTGATGATAGGCTCGGCGTCTAACGTATATCTGTCGCAGTCGCTCCCCTTCTCTCACTTTTTCTTCGGCCTCAACTCCATAGGCTACATACGCTGCGGCATTGGAACAGCCTTAGGTTCGGCCACGGTGCAGCGCCTATACAACTGGTCGATATCAAAGAACAGTCTCAACGCGTCCGACAACATGGACGGAACGGTGATGCCGTTCGACTTGCCGTCGTGGAGCGACACGATGGCTGTGATATCCAAGCAGGCAGTGATGATATCCATAAAGGAGTGCTACGGCTACATGACGGTCATAGGCATACTGATGATGATGCTCATCATTATTCACCACTACCGCCTGCCCGTAATCCGCCTGCTGCCCAGAATGGCAGCCATACGACAATGGATGAACACCGAGAAGACCAACGACCCGAAGGGCTCCGTTATTCCGAACAAAGCGGAAGAGGACGACAAAGATGAAGAAGATGACGCTGACTGTCTGGAAGATAAAAAGAAAACTGACGGAAGACAGACACCCCGAAAAACTTCACCTTTCGCCAGCTCCTCGGAATGAAGAGCAAACAGAAGCTAAAACATTAAGACGACATAAAAGTTGTAAAATTTTGAACAGTTAAGTATGTTTTATATATATTACTGTTCAAAATTTTACTATATTTGCAAAAACAAACAATGTTCTCAATATCCATGCTAATCTAAATAAGCATGCTTACCAGACATCTTGTTTGAGTAAACTTTATCCGTACATCATGAATAATGTTTTAGCAAAACTCGGCAACATACCGGTAACGTCCTCAATAATTGAATCACTATACCCACAATTAAAAGGAGGAAGCCAAAAAATAAGACAACTTGAGAAAAGCGGAGATATTATCCGCCTTAAGAGAGGACTGTACATATGTAATCCTGAGATATCAGACAGGCCTCTGTCTACCGAGCTTATCGCCAATCATCTTTACACCCCGTCATATGTATCTATGTCTTCTGCATTGCGTTACTATGGCCTCATACCTGAAATGGTTTACACTATGCAGTCAATGACGCTAAAACATTCACGTAGCTTTGACAATGCATTTGGACGGTTTGAATATACATACACCCCAAGAAAATCATTTTCAATAGGACTGTCGAGCATTGAAAAGGACGGATATGCGTTCGTGATGGCTACACCGGAAAAAGCACTATGTGACCTGATTGCCAACTCACCAAGCGTAAATCTAAGATCCATAAAAGATGCTGAAACGTATCTTGAAGAAGACATACGCATGGAGATGGACGACTTTTTAATGATGAACGTAAACATCTTTGAAGAATATGCCAAGACTGGCAAAAAGTCGGAATCAATAAGAACCTTAATAAAACTGCTAAACAATGACAAATGACATTTACGACAGTATGCTTTCGGCATACGACCTTTCTACCGAACAGAAGAAACGCAATGCCATATTTGAGGTTAACCAGCAAATAATACTTGCCGGTCTTTATAACGGAGGTTTCTTCAACGTGGCTGCGTTCTATGGCGGTACATGTCTTCGTATTTTCCATGGTCTTCAACGCTTTAGCGAAGACATGGACTTCTCTCTTTTGGCACCTGACGACGAATTTGATTTCAAGAAATATTTTCAGCCCATCATCGATGAATTTGCCGTTGTGGGAAGAAACGTGGAAATAAAGAAGAAAGACAAAAAGAGTTTCGGAAAGGTTGAATCGGCATTTCTAAAAGACAACACTGATGTTTACGACATATCTTTCCGTACAGACAAATCGATAAAAATAAAAATTGAGGTTGACACACAGCCACCGCTGAAATTTGAAACTGAGCAAAAGTTGCTGTTGCAGCCACATTCATTTATGACACGCTGCTTTGTTTTGCCCGACCTGTTTGCAGGCAAAATGCATGCACTGGTGTACCGTGCCTGGAAAAATCGAGTAAAGGGACGCGACTGGTATGATTTTGAATGGTATGTACGCCATAATGTACCACTTGACTTCAAGCATCTGGCAGAACGCGTAAAGCAGTTTAATAATGAGGAAATTGACATGGATACATTTATCGCGTTGCTGAAAGAAAAATTATCAACTGCCAATATAAATCAGGTTAAAAATGACGTCCTGCCTTTTGTCAGAAATCCGAAAGAACTGGATATCTGGTCAAATGATTACTTTGTACAACTGGCAGATATGATAAAGATTATAAATGTGTAAGAAATAACAAAAACTCGATGATATGAAAGAAATAAGATGTCCTAAATGTCAGAGCGTGTTTCAGGTAGACGAGGCCGACTATGCATCTATCGTCAGTCAGGTTAAGAACGCCGAGTTTAACGACGAACTCAACCGCAGACTTGAAGAGGTGAGGAAACAATATGCGGCAGAACTGAAGGCCGACGTGATGAAGTCGGAACAGACGTTCGGACAGCAGCTGTCGGCAAAGGACCTTGAAATAGGAGAAAAGAACACTGAGATAGAACGGCTGAAGGCGCAGATAGACAGCATGGCGCAGGCAAAGGCGCTTGAACTGGCTGAAGAGATGAGCAAGAAAGACCAGGAGATATCAGAGCTGAAGGCTAAGATTGAGAGCACGGCACAGGCTAAGGCTCTCGAACTGGCCGGGGAGATGAACAAGAAAGACCAGGAGATATCCGAACTGAAAGCCAAGATTGAGAGCACGGCACAGGCCAAGGCACTCGAACTGGCCGGAGAGATGAACAAGAAAGACCAGGAGATATCTGAGCTGAAGGCAAAGATTGAGAGCACGGCACAGGCCAAGGCACTCGAACTGGCCGGAGAAATGAACAAAAAGAATCAGGAGATATCCGAACTGAAGGCTAAGATTGAGAGCATGGTGCAGACTAATGCGCTCGAGCTGGCCGGTGAGTTGGCAAAGAAGGACAAGGAGATTTCGGAACTGAAATCCACCATTTCGCAGAGTAAGGATGCCTGTCATATAGCCGTACTTGAGGAACAGCAAAAAGCGCAGGACGCTCTGAAGGAGAAAGACAACAAGATTGTTGAGCTTACGGGCATGGTGAACCAGCAGAAGAATGAGGCCGCACTGCGTGAGAACAACATAAAGGAAACTTACGAGATACAGCTGAAAAAGAAGCAAGAAGAGGTTGACTACTACAAAGACCTGAAGACAAGGATGTCGACAAAGATGGTCGGCGAGACACTCGAAATACACTGCAGCACGGAGTTCAACCGCATGCGCCCGCTATTCCCCAACGCCTACTTTGAGAAAGACAACGACGTATCGGGCGGCAGCAAGGGCGACTTCATCTTCCGCGACTACGAAGACGGCTTTGAATATATCTCCATTATGTTTGAGATGAAGAATGAAATGGATCAGACCGCTACAAAGCATAAGAACGAGGACTTCTTGAAGAAACTCGACGAGGACCGCAGAGCCAAGAAATGCGAATTTGCCGTACTTGTGTCGCTGCTCGAACCTGAAAGTGAGCTGTACAACACGGGCATTGTTGACATGTCGCACCGCTATCCGAAGATGTACGTCATCCGTCCGCAGTTCTTCATTCCGCTGATAACGCTACTTGTGCAGACGTCAAAGAAGAGCATAGAGTATCAGCGCCAACTGGCCATTGCGCGCAGCCAGTCGGTAGACGTAACCAACTTTGAAAACCGCCTCAACGACTTCAAGGAGAAGTTTGCCAACAACTACCGCCTTGCGAGCGAGAAGTTCAAGACGGCAATCGACGAGATAGACAAGTCGATAACTCACCTGCAAAAGATAAAAGAGGCCCTCGTAGGCTCCGAGCGCAACCTCCGTCTTGCCAACGACAAGGCAGACAGCCTGACAATAAAGAAACTTACATACAACAACCCGACTATGAAAGAGAAATTTAAGGAAGCACGGGCTGTTGAGGAGGATGAGGACGAATAATACTCCTGAGTGACACACGTCAGGCAAAAAAACAATAAGCCCCGAAACATCATTATTTGGGCACATAAAAAGTCGTGACAATGATGTTTCGGGGCTTATCGTTTCTATCTTACCATAGCAATACAGCCACAACTTTTATAAGGGTATGACGGGAGATACAGTGAACGTGCTTCTAGCTGCAGTGGCCTATAACTTCAAAAGAGCCATGAAAGCTATTTGGTGCATACTTCAAAAAATATGCGAGATACTGTGTCAGAACAATATCTCGCAAAAATGGGCTTTTTAAGGGACGACTAGTTATTGAAGCCATCCCGCTTTCCGCTTAATAAAGAGAATCTTATACCACCAATAATATAGGCGCATTAATCCCAAATACTGCTTGCGTTGTTTTTTTCAAAACCGGGAAAAGGATTATCATCTGAACCAACACCTGCATAATCATCATCAAAATCAGGGTTGCTAGACGGATTTGATCCGGCTAATATACTTATACTACCTTTAATGTCTACAACCTCAATTGTAGGTTTAATATATTTCAATTTATTCATATTTAATTACATTTTATTATTTAACCAATACTTTAATTCCTCCTACGATATAAACACCTGCCGGCATGCTTATCTTTGTTGTACCTTGACTGACATTATATGAGTATGAACGTCCGTCAACTGTAGATATGTTTATCTTGCGCGGGGAGTCTGATTCGACAACAATTAATCCTTTGTCAGAATTTACCTTATAACCATCATTTTTACCATCAGCGACGCCGGCAATTACGGTAGTCTCATCCTTCATCACGTCACCTTTTAAAGAAAAAGACTTAAACATGGTTGAAACAATGTCTTTGGGTTCAAAGTATGCTTCAAACTGACGAAGTGTTACAAGATTGGCATCTTCTGTACTTGCTGTGTCCCACTTATAAAATGAACTTCCGTCACGATTCATGACATAATATATAGATGGAAGTTCTAAAGCATAGGGATATGGCGTCATGTCAACATTCAATCCTCCATTATTATAATTAGGAGTAGCAAAATCTCCTTTATCCACCAATTTTTCTCCATTAACCAATGTAGGTCCAACAAAAGTCAGAGGAATACCAATAAGACTGTTCTTACCTTCATCCGGTACGGAAATTATGTAACTATGACCAGCCTCAATTGATTCCACATTTGAAGAGAATGTAAGCTGTTGAGCATTGTCTGTCATCTCACCCAACCAGAAATCACCAGTTTTTGTTGATGTAGCCCATGACATCTGGCGTCCGTTTGCATTCTCAATACGAAGTACATTAAACGGTAGAGCCAACGTTTCCCAACCATATCCAGAAGTTCCTGCAGAATTTTTTATCACCCTATCAAAAGTTCTAGTATATGTAACCTTAATATTCTCAAATGTCATATTCTCCAGATTGCTAACAGTAATGCCATGTTGGAAGTTTAGCACACCACCTGCAGTTGAGTACGCACGAGGTCCGTCGTTTCCATCATAACTATCATTTGCCAGTTTCAAAGTACCATTACCTTGTATCGATACTGTATGACCATTATCAATGAGGAAAGACTCGAACTTAGAATAGTATAGACCGGCCATCTCATTATTGTTCTTAAGCACAATATCCATATCAACAGTACCAGTCTGTATTGAACCGATACGTGCATTATCAAGAGTTATTATAGCCTTTGCCTTAGGCAAATTGGTTGCATAGCCACTGCGCAGTCCAAAATAGAAATTGTCAAGGTCAAGTTTATCATCACCGTCACTATTTGTCCAACCTCCTATCAACGTTACTTCCATTCCATCATAGATATATGGATAAAAATAGTTCTGTCCTTTTTTTGCCCTTTCTTCAACAGCTTCTGTAACATTGAGGTATATATCCATTTTAACATTAACATCATTAATGCCTCTTGTTTTCAGTTCATTAAGTTTCTGAGTCAGATTGAATGTATAATTTGCATTATTTGCTGTCCCATATACATATTCTTCTTTATTTTGTCCGTTTTCTGCATATGATACCAAGGCACGCAATTTCCACATCGTATATGATACTGGAGAAGAAATGGTTGGTAATACTTCGTATGTATCACTAGACCAGATTGCCGATCCAGGCTTTTTTCCTCCTTCACGGAATGTAACAAAACTAGTACGCATCAGCTGCACCTTCATTTGGCCTTCAGCCTCTTTCCCCATCTCTTTACACGTCCCTTGTGAACTTCCGTCATGCCAACGATTGTACCATTCGTTGATTGAATAAATTGTACCAGGCAACTTATTGGCATTATCTGAGCCAACATAGAGATCTTTAACTCCATAAGGTACATGTAAAGTAGAATTATCACTTATATTCTTAAATACGCACCAATTAATATAATATGGTACCGGATTATAGACATAAACATCGTGCAAACTTCTACAACTGAAAAATGCATTGTAGTTTATATTACTAACATTTTTCGGAATATGTACTTCTTCCAACTTTGAACAATACATAAAAGCATTAGCACCTATAATAGTACAACTGTTTGGCAGATATACTGTTTTTAGTGCAAGTGTATATCCATCGCTATTATAAATTTCTTTATAGAAAGCCGCTTCTGGAACCGCATTTGCAGGGTGACTTCCGCTCGCCACAATATTGACTTCAGATAAATTAAGTGTTTCAAGCATGGGCATGTTGTCTCGAATATAATAGAAATCATCCGCATTCATGTCTCCTATTACAGTAAGCTCTCCGATGTTACATGGATTAACATTTTTGTTATTTATAACATCAGACAAATACCCTGCCTTTCCTGTTAAATCTACGTTTACATTTTCAAGCTTTGTTTTGTCTATAATCTGCGCTTGAATGGTCATTGTTTCAGTAGGAGTAATATAGAATGCTCCATCAAAAAGATTAGCGAAATTCTTGCTGGCAAAATAGTCTTTCATAAGATACTTCTTACCATTAACAGTAAGTATTACTTCATTGTCTGAAACAGCTGACGATGTACGTTTAGCAAAGAACAGGAATGGGGTGCCATATGCGAGTTCAAGTTCCTGTCCATTGATACTCTCATATGTGAGGCTTGTACTCGTAATGACACGCTGCAGCAAATCAACGCCACCTGTTTGAGCAACTTCAAACTTAACTTTTACGACACCTGCACTAACTGCCGGTATAGATGTAATAAGATCACTGCTCTCACCAGCAAGTGCTTCGACGAGCCTGATGTTTAAGGCACGTTTACCTGTATTTAAATTATCTGCTGTTGCCAAACGTAAAGAATAATTACTCAAGTCGACATCTGACGATGCTGTAAACTTTACTCCCGAAATAAGCAATGAATTTAATATTCTGCGATATGAAAATCCATCAGCACTGTTATACTGCTTTGCTATTTCTAATGTGTTATCTGGCTGTGTAATTATAATCTTCCCACTATCGTCTGTACGTACTAATACTGGAAAAATGTAACCAGAAAACGGCTTACCATCCAAATCCCAATTCTGTAGAGCTGAAGCCGTTACATCAAAAGGCTGTCCTGAAACAATATTATTTACAGACATCGACAAACCACGAGAGCCTTCATTAGACACTAGTTTGAGTGATGATACATCTGCACGAGCTTGCTCTTCCGTACGAATGCCACATACCATTTCAGGAGTATCACCATAAGTTTTATTTCCTATTGTTACACTGAAGATATCATCAACCCATTGAGAATTGCCCGCTATATCAGCGCCTTGTCCACCATTAATATGAAACTTATAACCATATTTTGTATTTACGTCCCTTTTAATACCGTCAATTACAAATGCATGCCTTATAGTTCCTACGCTAAAATCAGATTCTGATTCTGAAGTATAGGTAGCAGCAGGCTCAGTCCCGGCACTATATATTACAGGCATTCCATTATTTATGTTACGTACTATCAGAGCCACCCATTCTTCATCTGTCATCCCACTACTGGCTTTAAGGTAATACTTAACACTGTTTCTGTCAAACTCAAAAGAATTAACCAATTGAACAGCAACTTCAGATAATGCTGCTGAACTTTCATTCTCCCCATATTGTGTATTTATGCTTTGTGCCGCATCATACATAAGTTGGGCAAGGCCATTGTCACCCGTAACTGTATTATAATCATATTTTGTTGGTGACTTATGGTAATCCATTATAATGGTCATAGCCGTTGCCATGCATCCCATCGGATAATCATTTTTGGTTATAGACTTGTAAACATAATTGTAGTCACCCTTCTGCTGGATGGCTGTATTAGTCGGAAAATACAGCTGTTGAGCTGAAACAGCCCACACCGATGCAAGAAGAATAGCGATTGAAGCTAAAAATCTTTTCATTAAAATCAAAAATTAAAAAATAAACAATCTTTTTATACTAAAAAATATTATCCTTAAACGCACATTTATTAATGTGTTACTCAAATTTTATTGCAAATATATAACATTACGATTTAAACATAGGCTTAGATTACATTTTGTTAACTTAAAAAGACAAAATATAATGATTAAACTTAATTTCACATTTAACTCTGTCAATATTTCAATGTATTAACTAACATAGTGATTTAGTGAAGAATGGTTACCGAATGCATGACTTTATCAGTCTTACTATTGGCGGTAGGAAGATGGCGTACTAAATAAGTTGTCAATCTCCTCCAATAAAAAGTATGTCCAGTACACTGCTATTGACTAAAATTAGTGGCCCGGTAACGAATAAAAAACTGGCCACTTTTTAACCGAAAGTGGCCCACTTACGATGAGTAAACGATAGGTTAATGATTTAAAACCTAAACACTGTTATTTGCTTACACATTTGTTTACAAAAACATTTTTCCCGCTCATCTTTTAACCATAAACATATGTTTTCCTTTCAATTTTCAGCACTTAAAATCTAATATGCCAAAGACTGTGCTGACATTATACGCCTAAAGCAGCAAAACAGACATATAACATTTTACATTTTTATCAAAGCTACGACAATCAACCTTCCCTACCCTCTCTGTTTCTGTTTGAACAACTGAAGAGGTTTGCCGTAGTTGAGCATGCGCCAAATCCACTCTAAGGGGCCGAAAAGGCAGTAATGAAGCCACAGACGGCTAAAGAATGTTTGGAGGATAAATATGGTGAGGGCTATAATCTCTGTAAGCGAAAGGCCCACGCCGGCACCAAGACCGAAGCCTATGCCGTAGAAAAGGAACATGCCTGCTATAGACTGACAGATGTAATTGGTCAAAGCCATGCGGCCGGGAGCGGCAAGGGCGCGCCATACCGCCGAACGGCTGCTGCGGAGATAAAGCAGGCAGAGGGACGACATATAGGCGAAGCCTAGCGGATAGACGCTGACGGCGTAAAGCAATGAGTGGGCAGCGTTGCCAAAAGGATGACCGCCAACGGCGCTCCATGCATAGACAACAGACAAAGGAATACCGACACTGAAGCCTATAACCGACACGCGGTGCAGCAAGTGCCTATGGGCTGAAAGGTCGGCATATATCTTCTGACGCCCGATGTAATAGCCTATCAGAAACAGGCCAAGGACCTTAAAGTAGCGGTTGCCGTCGACAAACTCCTGCACTCTTACCAACGCTCCCTGAATAAGAAACTGGAACACCTGAACATAACTGTCGGCATCGCGCAGCCAATAGCCGAAGTTTTCTTCTGTTATGCCGTACTTGCGGCAGTAATGCCATTGAGCCTCAACGGCAGGAGCCGAAAGACTGACGCCGAAGATCTGTGTCAGTGTGTCGACAGCCACGGGCAACACAAGGAAGAAGGCTGCCCACGAAAGCATCTTCCGGTTGCTCACGTTTCTGAACAACGGCAGCACCATGCCCATAAGGGCATAAAGCATTAGTATGTCGCCGCTCCAGATAAACATAAGATGCATGAATCCTATAGCGAGCAACACGGCCATGCGCCTATAGAACAGCCTGAAAGCCCCGTTGCCTTTCTGTTCGGCATGACTTATTATTATCGAGAAGCCCATGCCGAAGAGCAGCGAGAACAGGGTGTAGAACTTGCCGTCGATGAACACATACTGCAAGAATCGCACAATCCTGTCCACACCGGCTGAAGGCATTGACGCCGCAACGTCGGCCGGCTGAAACGTATAGAGCGAGAACTCGGGATAATTGGCAAGACAGATGCCAAGCAAGGCGAAGCCTCTAAGTGCGTCGAGAATGACATAGCGTTCCGACGGCTTTACTGGGGAATAGTTGGTTTTGGACATGGATATATTTTTTAGGAGTTAAGGAGTTATGAAGTTAAGGAGAAGTTCCTTGAGCATAGCGAAAAAAGACGTATGCCTTAAGGGGTATTGTCATTTAGAGTTAAAGGAGTTATCGCCAACAAGTTAGCTAGGAGTTAAAGCCATATGCTTTGTGAATCCTTATCCAAAGATAGACACAAGACATTTGGATTTTTCACTCTTCACTTTTCACTGTTCACTTTCGTAAGGCGCTGTTTAATTTTTACTTTTTAATTTTTAACTGCGCTTGCGCTCCCCGCCTGCTCTTCACTTTCACAAGGCAAATCATAATTTCCCATTCTCAACTCTTAATTCTCAATTTACTTCCTGTTCACCATCATCACGCTTATCAGTATCACGGCAAGGCCGGCGAGCTGTATCAACGTTACGTCCTCATGACCAAGGCCGGCACCGATGACTACAGCAACAACGGGATTGACGTAAGCATGAGTGGCAACTTCGGTGGCAGGACGCACACGCAGCAGCCAGATGTATGCCGTGTATGCCATCATTGAACCGAATACTATAAGATAGGCCAACGAAAGCCATGAAACGGATGATACTGCGGAGAGCTGCAAACTGCTGAAATCGCCTGTGGCACCAGCGCACAAGACAAACACGACGCCAGCACCAAGCATCTGCCAAGCCGACGACGACAGTCCGCCGTCATCATTGCCGCGGATGTGATATTTTGAATAGAGCGTGCCACATGCCCACGATATGCATCCGCCTATAAGCAGAAGTACACCATACTCATAATGACTGCCGCCGGGACGCTGCATGTTGAGCTGTTCGAGATAGAGCATGGCCACACCAAGAAAACCAAGCACGATGCCTGCCAGGGTGGAGACACTTCTGAAATTGCGACGCCACTGCGGAACATCGAGCAGCATTATCCACAAAGCCGTAGACGAAGCCATTATCGCGACAAGACTGCTGCTGACATAGCGCTGGGCAAACATGATGACGCCCTGGTCGACAAACAAAAGAATGATGCCGCACACGGCCGACTTAAAGATAAGTACACGGCGCAACAGCCGCTCGCCACGCAACCGGCATACAGCAAGCAAGGCCAGACCGGCCACAGCGAAACGCACCGTTCCGAGCACAAACGGCGGAAAGTCGTGAAGACAAACCCCGATGAAATAATATGTGGAGCCCCATACAACGTATATGAGGAAATAGGCTGCAGCTACCGCAAGGCTGCCGGGTGGCTGTGGCATAGGCAGTTTGTTTGGTAAATAGTAATAATTGTCAGACCGAAAGCAGCGCACCAGCCCTTTGGCCGGCACGTTGCCCGATAGACGTCAGCACCATAAGCAATGATGTCAGCCTCTGGTCTTTATCTCGCAGTTGGCTGGTGCCTTGATGTTCTCATCGATGGTTACCGAACCTATCGAGTCGGCCACAATAACGCCCGATGTCGGATTCTTGATGTTAGTGATGGCTCCGCGTATGTCGGCGTTGAGCGTTGAATACTCGAAGGCCCTGTCGCACTCACTGTCGAACGTGCAGTTTTCCAACACCAGGTCGTGAGCATAGCACAGCGGCTGCTCGCCTGAGATATGGCAGTTTACAAGGCGCAGGTTGCGCGAGTGCCATCCAAGATACTCGCCATTAAGCTCTGAGTCGTAGATAGTAACGTTCTCCACCTCCCAGAAGGCATCCTTCGTGGTTATCTTGGCGTTGTGTATCTCTACGTTTTTTACATACTGGAACACGTATTTGCTGTCGCTCTCAAAGCCGTCTATGCGTATGTCGTTGCTGAACATGAAGGGATAAGTGCCGCCGTGCAGCTTCAGGTTCTTCACGCTGATGCGGTTGCAGCGCCAGAAAATCTCGTCGGCATCGTTTATCTCAACGTTCTCGATGTCGATGTCGTTCATCTCGCGGAACATCTTCGGCGCGTCTATCACGGTGTTCTTCATCGTCAGATGGTCTGAATACCACAATGCAGAACGTCCGCCTACGGCAAAATAGCAGTTGTCTATCGTGAATCCGTGGACATGCCAGAACGGATAGTTGCCTTCAAAGCGGCAGTTGGTGGCCACAATGTTGCTGCATTCCTTTATGGCCGACTCGCCTTCGCGTATGGTTACGTTGTTGATGTGCAGGTCGTGCGACGCGAACAACGGGCGTTCGCCGCCAAATTCGGTGTTCTCAATCAGTTTCATAATATGTAATCTTTTTATAATTTATTTTTTCGTTGTCAGTAGAGCTGCGGAGCGTTTCTTGCGCATCCGCCTTTAACAGACTATCGTCAGCAACGATATTTCTGTTGCTTTTTCTTTTGCAAAAATACGTATAATCAGATAAAAAAGCTGTATCTAATTTACTGATTAGATGAAACAATTCACAGAAAATATGATTTGCTCAAATTAATTAACCGCCAATATAGGGCTTTTCGGCACAAAATGATGACGCAAAAACATTTGGCGGAGTTACCTGATTACCCCGAAACAACAGTTTATACTTACACCTGAAAGCAGCTGAATAATAACAAAAAAGTTGGCATCAACGGCAAAACGGCCGACGGCATCAATGGCTTTTCAGCGCAAATCTGACTCTTCTATACATCTAACCACCGCAAGATCAGCCTCAGCCCAGTCGACTGAGCGCAGCTCTTTAGCGCCGAGCCACACATAGTCTACATGCTCCGAGAGAACGAACCCGTCTGACAGCGGCTCGCAGAGATATGCGTTGAGCGTTATCGAAAAGTCGGGATAATCATGACGGGCAGCCACAAGCAGGTTGCCTACAGATATGTCATAATCAAGTTCCTCGGCAAGTTCGCGTCTCAAAGCCTCCTGAGGCGTTTCGCCGGACTCAATCTTTCCGCCCGGAAACTCGTATTTGTAGCTTGTATAACTGTATTTTGTGCGGCCCTTTTTCACGCAGAAATATTTTCCGTCCTTGCGTATTACAGCTGCCACCACATTATAATGTTTAGCGTTCATATTCAGCCTTTCTCCTTTTCTTGTTTCTTATATACTGCCGCAAACGGTCATTCGCCCTGCCCTTCTGCCGCTTTGCGTCTCTCTGCCAGTTCGGCCTGCATCTTCTCGTTGAAACGCTTTGTTATGGGATAAAACACTACCGACGCCAAAGCTATGCCGAACACCACTGCCGGCACTATGCTCGACACGAGGCGTATGCCCTCAACAGCCCCGCTGCTCTGCATGGCTGTGCCGCCCGACACGTAGCCGAATGCCGACAGCAGTATGCCCGACAAGGCTCCGCCGAAGCCGAGCCCCATCTTCAGTGCAAACATTATGCCCGAGAAGCAGAAGCCCGTTGCGCGCCGACGGTTGAGATATTCCATATAGTCGGCCACATCTGCCACCATTGCCCACATAAGAGGTATCGTCGGGGCATAGGACAGACTCTTCAATACACACAGCAGATAAACAAGCACAACATCATCGGGCGAAGGCAGATAGAACAGAGCCTGAAACAATACGGTGAGCGACAGGCACACTATATATACGGTCTTCTTGCCCAACTTGCCGGCAAGCCATCCCGAAAGGAACACCACACCGACGAACTGCATTATGGCGTTGAGTATGTTGAACAGCGAGAAGCCTGCCGAATAAGCCTCACGCTCGGTGCCGGCAAGTCCGAAGTTATGCAGAAACTCATAGAGCGAACGCTGGTCGAGATAGCTCTGAAAATAAAAGTTCATCGACGAGCCGAACATCGCCAGTGAGGTATATACGGCAAGACACAGCACAAACATTACGCGCCACGACACGTTGCCGAAGGTTTCCTTTACGTCTTCCTTAACGCTTGCCTTCTGTTGCGGCGGCTGGGCTATGCGCTCTCTGGTGGTGAAGAATGTTATGAGCAGACAGATAAAGGCGATGAAGGCAAACAGCAGAATGGTGCGGCTCCATCCGCGACTCGCATCCGACCCGCCAAGGCGGTCAATCAGCGGCAGCGTAAAGCCCTGCACGGCAAACTGAGCTATGGTGCTTGCCACAAACCTCACCGTGTTGATGCTTGTGCGCTCCTTTATGTTGGCCGTCATCACTCCGCCGAGCGAGGCGTAAGGCGTGTTGTTGAACGAATACATCATCAGCAGAAGCACATACGACACGGCGGCATAAACGGCCAGCAGCGTCTTGTCCTGTATGTCGGGCCTGTGGAAAGCAAGGATGTAGAACAGGCAGAACGGCAGGGCCGATGCCAGTATCCACGGACGATATTTGCCCCAGCGCGTGCTTGTGCGGTCGGTCAGTATGCCCACTATCGGGTCGGCAAATGCACTCACCATAGGCGCCACAAGCAGCACCGAGCCTGCAATGGCTCCGTTGAGTCCGAACACGTCGGTGTAGAACTTCAGCTGATATATCATTATCATCTGAAACACCAGATTGGCAGCCAGGTCGCCCAATGAATAGCCGACCTTCTCGCCGAAAGAAATCTTACCGTTATATGAACTATCTGCTGACATCGTTCTTATCTAGCTTTTCGTTTACATAGCGTATGCCTCTGCCAGGCTCACGCCCATTGCTCCGGCTCATAACCATGAAGCCGGCACACCACCCCTCTCATGGCCATGTTATTAGCAGGAACAAAAGTAATAAAAATTCCTGACAGGAATAACAAAACAGCGAAATAATACAATAAATTATATTACCGTCAGCAATTAAAATTCCGTCCGTATATCTTTATCCTCTTCATTCGTCCACTTTCAGTGCCACGTTCAAAATTCTGTCGTAGCCATTCATATAGTCTGTGGCATAAACGGGAATTGTGATGTCGGGCCTAATGCCTCTTGCGTGATGCTGTTCCCCGTCCATGCAACGCATTAGCATCCCTGTCATTGAGAAGGGAAACAGGGGATATCAAAGAGCCAAACAGAAATATAATGTTTCTGCCCAAAAACTTTTTATGACATTCTTCTGAATCTATTAATTAAGGCAACCAATATCAGCAGACAGAATATGGCGATAATGATGAATCTGGTCTGATTCATTATGTCGGCATAGAAACTGCTGCCGGGGCTTATATAATCTATGACGCATGATGCAGAATTGTTTACCAGGTGCATGCCGAAGCACACCATAACGTTGCGAGTTTTATAATAAACCCAGCCTAAAAGTATTCCGCTTATGAACGTGCCGATAATCAGGCTTGGATAGAAATGCAGTATTGCGAACATAAAGGCGGAAATCAGAATACCTATCCACGGATTTGTCCTCCATTGGAGCAGTTTTTCCTCTATACCTCCGCGAAACACTATCTCCTCTGCCAGCGGAGCAAGTATGCTGATGCCTATTATACTTGCAAAAGAGAGCTGTCCGTCAGCTGCAACGGCTTCGCTATAGTCGTTAAGGTTTAGGGCCGAGACAAAAAGGTTGAGCGGCAATATTGAGACCAACATCATCAGCATTGCCATCAGATAGACTGATGCCGGAGAGTTATCTGAGCCATGCTGACCGAAAGACGGCAGCTTCACATATTTTCTCTTTAGAAAGAGTGCGGCGATAAACAGATTGCTCAGAATCAGCGTGGCGCTGTCCATACTGCCCAACTGCATGACATCCTCTATCGGCATGTTGTTGTTGAGTACGTAATTCTCAAAAATCCAGCCGGCTACATAAACAATGGCCGGTACAAGTATCAATACGCCAAGAATGTATAACGCGTAATATGTTATGGCGACAAATGGTTTTGGCATTGTTTCCATCATAATTTATAAGTTTTTATAAGTTCTCCATATTTTATTTAAGGCATCGGCCTGAGTATGTTACGATTGTTGCCAGCCGACATCATGTCTGCAAATTTATAAAATTATTCGTATTACCGCCCGTTAATCTGAAAAAATATATAGGTCATAGAGAAAAACAATACCTTTTCCGACAGCAGATTAATTCTTATTTCTTTGCGTTTATCTTTTTATTTCATAATTTATATGTATCTTTGCCGCCGGATATGACACAACGCTCACGAACGCTGACAAGAGCATGCGCTGCCATGCTGCTTACCGTGTTTATGGCTTATTATGCCATAATCTCGGTGTATGCCCACGTGCATGTGGTCAACGGCGTGATGGTGGTTCACTCACATCCCTTTAAAGACAAGCACAGCCACCCTACGGGGCAGACGCTCGTGCTGCATCACCTCACACATTTTAATTCGCTCGAAGCCGGACCTGCAGCCAAGATTGAGGCGCCCGACGTGAAACTTATTCACACATGCTACAGCGAATATGCAGTGGCACACGCCACGCCCGACTACAATTCGGGCATATATCTGCGCGCGCCTCCCGTTTCTTCATTTTCATAAATCATTTTATCCCGAAATCGGCCGTTGGCATTCGGTTGGATTTTTGTTTTGCATTGGGCTGACTGACGTATTACTTTTTGCCGGCATGGTGAACTACGCCTGCGAAAAAGCAGACTGCATGACGGCAACAAGAAAGCGAAAATACGGCCGGTAAGGTTATATCCTATGGCATTAATAACCTCCAAACGGCCCGATGACCGATCAGGGTTTATCTCAACATTATTATTTATGCTGTGACGACGCAGGCATGCCGTGCCGTCATGGCCGGATATTACGTATTTTTTAAGAAATAAATGAAGAAACTAATATTACTTTTTCTGGCGGGCCTGCTGTGCCCGCTGGCAGGGATGGCCCATCCCGTTGAACCAAGTACGGTGAAAGAGGGCAACATCATAACAGGACACGTCATTGAGAAAGGAACAGAAGAAAACCTGGCCTACGCCACGGTGCTTATTGTGGAGAACGGCATGGGCACCGTTACAGGCGACGACGGCCACTTCCGCCTGAAGGACGTGCCGGCAGGCAAATACACGCTGAAAGTGCAACTCATGGGCTATGCCTCGCAGACCAAGACCGTTGTGGTGAGCAACGAATATACCGTTGACCTGCACTTCGTGATGGAGAAAGAGGACATCATGATGGACGAGGTGGTGGTGTCGGCCAACAGAAACGAGACTAACAGAAGGGTGGCTCCGGTGGTGGTGAACGTGATGAACAGCAAGCTGTTTGAGACGGTCAACTCTACCGACCTTGCCAAGTCGCTCAGCTACCAGTCGGGACTGCGTGTGGAGAACAACTGCCAGAACTGCGGTTTTCCGCAGGTAAGGATCAACGGTCTTGAGGGTCCTTACTCCCAGCTGCTCATCAACAGTCGCCCCGTGATGAGTGCGCTGTCGGGCGTGTATGGTCTCGAACAGATACCCGTAAGCATGATTGAGCGCGTAGAGGTGGTGCGCGGCGGAGGCTCGGCGCTGTTTGGCGCCAACGCCGTGGGCGGCACCATCAACATAATAACCAAGGACCCGATAAACAACTCGTTCCAGGTAAACTCTACGATGTCTAACCTCGGCGGCAAGACATGGGAGCAGTATTTCGGCGCCAACGCCTCGCTCATGTCGAAGGACCGCACATACGGCGTGGCATTCTATCAGGCTTACAGAAACCGCAACCCTTATGATGCCGACGGCGACGGCTTCTCGGAGCTGGGCAAGCTCAACATGAACACCTTCGGACTGAGGGGATACTATCGCCCAACGCAGTTCAGCCGCCTGAGCATCGAATATCACACCACCAACGAATTCCGCCGCGGAGGCAACAAGTTTGACCTGCAGCCGCACGAAACCGACATAACCGAGCAGACACGCCACGTGATAAACAGCGGCGGACTGACCTACGACATATTCATGAACGAATACAAGCACAAGCTGTCGCTGTACGGCTCGGTGCAGCATACCGACCGCAACAGCTACTACGGTGCGGGCATGGATGCCAACGCCTACGGCACTACCGACGACCTTACGGCCGTGGGCGGAGCCATGTACTCGGGCAACTTCGACCGCCTGCTGTTCTCGCCTGCCACGCTGACGGGTGGCTTTGAATATCAGTTTAACGGACTTCACGACGTGATGACTGGCTACGGCCGCGACCTGAAACAGTATGTGAGGATTGCCGGGGCGTACCTGCAGAACGAATGGAAGATGAGATATCTGACGCTGCTTGCCGGATTCAGGCTCGACAAGCACAACCTTGTGGAGAACGTGATATTCAGTCCGCGCGTCAACCTGCTGTGGAAACCCACTGACAGGCTGCAGGGACGGCTCACATGGTCTACCGGATTCAGGGCGCCGCAGGCCTACGACGAAGACCTGCACGTGGCTGCCGTGGGCGGCGAGGCAATGATGATAAAGCTGGCAGACGGACTGAAGCCCGAACGCTCAAACAGCTTCAGCGGCTCGGTCGACTGGGCTTTCAATCTGGGACACTTCAGCTCTAACCTGCTCATAGAGGGCTTCTACACCATGCTCAACGACGTGTTCTATCTCGAAGAGACAGGATTCGACGAGACCACGGGCACCAAAATACAGGAGCGCCGCAACGGCCACGGGGCAAGAGTCTACGGAGCCAACATCGACTATAAGATAGCTCACGGCAAGGAGGCGCAGCTGCAGCTGGGCTTCACCGTACAGCAGAGCCGCTACACCGAGGCGCTGACATGGAGCAGCGACCCCGACGTGGCGCCCACAAAACGCATGACGCGCACGCCCGACTGCTACGGCTACTTCACCTTCACGTCGGCTCCGCTCAAGAACTTCGACTTCTCTGTGTCGGGTGTCTACACGGGCAGCATGCTCGTGCCCCACTTCGCGGGATACATAGAGAAAGACAGAATGGAGAAGACGCCCGACTTCATGGACCTCAACCTGAAGCTCAACTACACCTTCGTTCTGAACGACCATCTGAAACTGCAGCTCAACGGCGGCGTTAACAACATATTCAACGCCTTTCAGAAGGATCTTGACAAGGGTGCCGACCGCGACTCAAAATATTTCTATGGCCCCACTCAGCCGCGCACGCTGTTCATAGGCGTCAAGATATTCAACTGACGCTAACGGCCGCAATTATCGGCCGCAACCATGCCCTGCCCCACTACACACTGCATCTGCCGCAACAGTCATGCGACAATGGTGCATGTGCAGCGGGGCATTTCGTCTGCACAAGCCAGACTGATGACAGCGAGACGGAGCAGAAACGCCAGCTCCACGAAAGAAAAGTCTTTACATTTTTCATGTACAGAGTTTTCTTTAAAATAGAAAACGGACTTATAACGGATGTTAAAGAAACAGACATTCAAGTCATCAGGATTTAACTTTGATTTACAATTAACGCCGTCTGACACCCCAAAACCAATGATTTTAATGCCCATAATCAGGCTTTTTAGAGGCACAAGTCTATGACTTACGAGGCAAAAACCTATTGTTTTTCATCCGTAAGTGACCGAGTTGTATTTTTTAACATTCACGCCCCGACGTCTCTTTCGGTATAAATCACACTATATCAACAACTTAACAAAATCATTAAAATTTCAGCGTTTTTCCGTCCGAAAGCCGTGTCTGCGCTGACGAAGGCCATTCTGAGAGCGTCAAAATCAAAAAGTTTTCAGTCTGAGCTGTCATCAATACGCTGCCTGCAACTGATGCTGAATGCCAACATGCCATGGGCATGACCGCAGCCATAAGCCGGAATGACATGAGGCAGACGGAGCCGTGGGGCCGCTGCAGAACAAACAAACAGAACCGGCACGACAAGACTGAAAAACAATAACCACAGGACCTACGCTGCTCACCAATAATCTGACACACAGACATTTTCATCACTTAATTCTTGCACAGATGTTTTTTTGTTATTATCTTTGCAAGACAAGTTTATACGAGCTATATACGGCAGTCTGACGCCATTGGACACGGATGCCTGCATCACGGCGCCGGCTGACTATCACCTTACATTTTGTTAATCTCTAAACAACTTACAGAATCAAAAAAATTAACACCATATAAAGATGAAATCCCTGTTGCGCCTTATATTGCTGATAACGTTATTACCCGCTGTCGCCGCGGCCCAGCCCGACATGATAGTGGAGCACTACACCAAGGAGAGCGGACTGCCAAGCAACACGGTGTACTGCGCGCAGAAAGACGGCGACGGCTTTGTGTGGTTCGGCACATGGCACGGCCTGTGCTCGTTCGACGGCACTACGTTCACGCCCTTCATAACACGCACCAACCACAGGTCGGACATGCCGCCGCGCAAGGTGCGCAACATCATAGGCGACAAGAACGGATATCTGTGGATACGCAACACGGACAACCATCTGTATATGTTCAACAAGTATGACGAAACCTACCACGACATATACAACGAACTGAAAAAGCAGTCGCGCAACGTGCAGGTGATAAAGATACAGGCCATGGACAACGGCCACATAATGCTGCTGACGCGCAACAAGGACGTGTTTGAGGCATACGTCAACGAGGAGAAGAAGATTGAGGTGAGAAAGATATTCGACTCGCGGCGCCACATCGACCCTGCCACAATGAAACTGAAGACCAACATCCTGGGCGAAAACAGCCGCTATGTCTACTGGATAAGCAGGAGCCTGGTGCTCAACATCGTTACGAAGAAAAACAGCGCCCCGCTGCTGGGCAGGATAAAGGACAGAGACATAACGTGCTTCAAGAAAAAGAAGCAGTATCTGTGCATCGGAACTGCACGCGGCATCCTGTATATCATCAACACCGCCAACGGTCACACCGACCAATATGCCTTCAGGGGGATGCAGTCGGCCGTGTCGAGTATAAACATCATCGACGGCAAGGTGTACTTCACCACGAAAGACGGGCTCTACTCCTTTGCCAGAGGCTCGGCACCGAGGCTCATAACATCGCAGGCATCGGGCATCACGCAGTCGTTCACCGACAAATATAACAAGCTGTGGCTGTGCTCCGGCAGGGGCCTGCTTATATGCCACGACCCCAAGACAGCCACGTCGCAGACGTTCACCATGCCCACAGACAGCCTGTTTGCCGAGATGAAGTTCAGAGACACTGGTGCCAACGGCCTGTTCATACTGATGCGCAACGGCGAGGTGTGGCGCTACAACCATCAGACAAGGATGGTGCAGAACATCAACCGGCAGAAAGACTTCAGCAACTACACGTCGGAGCCTCACTTCTTTGACATCGACATCGACGCAAACGGCATCCTGTGGCTGTCGTCCACCAGCAGCGGTGTCTACAAGGTGTGCTTCCCGCGATACAACTTCAGGTTTATGTTCCCGCAGATGCTCATTACCGACAACGACAGCGACAACAACGGCATACGCGCCGTATATCAGGCACGCAACGGCGACCTCTGGATAGGCACGCGCAAGGGCGAGCTGTTCTGCATGGACCTGAAGACCAGGAACATAAAGCGAAAGTTCGGCAACAACGAGATAGGCCCAGTCTACCACATAATGGAAGACAAGAAGGGCAACTACTGGTTCTCTACAAAGGGCGCCGGACTGATAAAGGCCACGCCCGACGCCATGGCGCCACAGGGACTGCGCATAACACGGTATACCAACAAGCGGGGCGACCGCAACTCGCTGAGCAGCAACCGCGTGTATTACACCTATCAGGACAGCCGCGGGCGCATATGGGTGTGCACCTTCTACGGCGGACTGAACCTCATAGAGGAACGCGGCAGCAGAATAATATTCAGAAACAAGCGCAACGGATTCAGGCAGTATCCGCGCTACGAGCTATACACCGACGTGCGCTCCATAACAGAAGACCGCAACGGACGCATGTGGGTGGGCACAACGGACGGACTGATGTCGTTCGACGGAAAGTTCAGCAAGCCGTCTGACATAAAGTTTGAGACCTACCGCGAAAGCCACAAGTCGGGAATAACCGACAACGACATATTCACGATGTATAAAGACCACAAGGGATATATCTGGATGGGCATATTCGGCAGCGGCCTCAACAAGATAGAATATTACGACGAGAAGAACCGACAGCCTGTGCTGAAGACATACATGATAAACGAGAAGCAGGGCGGCGACGTAATATCGTCTATCGTCGAGGACAAGAGCCACTGCCTGTGGATATGCACCGAGAACGGACTGGCAAGCATGAAGCAGGGCTCGTCTTACCTGAAGAGCTACGACAGGTTTGCGGGCTTCCCCGAGGTGAACATCGAGGACAACACGTCGATATGCCTGCACAACGGCACCATACTGATAGGCAGCCGCCAGGGCCTGCTGTCGTTCGACCCTGAGGCAGTAAGAAACGACAACGACGCCCGATACCCCACCTTCATAACCAACTTCAAGGTGGTCAACCGCGAGCTGTGGGACTTCAACCCGCCGATATTCGAAGGCTCGCTGAAGTATGCCGACAAGATTGTGCTCGACCACGACCAGTCGACATTCACCATTGAGTTCTCTGCCCCCTACTACGCCGACAACAGCCTTATACCCTACACCTACATACTCGACGGATACGAAGACGAATGGCACAACAGCGGCACCAACCGCATAGCCTCGTATGCCAACGTGCCGCCGGGCCACTATAAGTTCAGGGTTAAGGTCAACGACAACAACTCGCCCGAACGCGTCATCGAGATAATCATCAGTCCGCCGTGGTGGGCCACATGGTGGGCTTACACCATATACACCCTGCTGGCGCTGCTGGCTCTCTACGGTGCGCTGCGCCTCGTGATGTACATGATAAAGATGCGCAACGAGGTGTATATCAACGACCGTCTGGCCGAACTGAAGATACGCTTCTTCACCAACGTCAGCCATGAGCTGCGCACGCCGCTGTCGCTCATAAAGGGCCCGATAGAGGAACTGAAGAACACCGAGAAGCTGAGCCCTACGGGCAAGGAGTATATAAGCCTCATCGACCGCAACGCGCGCAAGATGCTGCAGCTGGTAAACCAGATACTCGACTTCCGCAAGATTCAGAACGGCAAGATGAAGATGCACGTGTCGTATGTCGACCTCAACAGCATGATAGAGCAGCTCATGCAGGAGTTCAGGATGCATGCCGAAGAGCGCGACATTGCCTTCGTGTTCGACAAGGCTGAAGAACACGTTACGGCATGGTGCGACGCCGAAAAGATAGCCATAGTGCTCAACAACCTGCTGAGCAACGCCTTCAAGTACACCGGCGAGGGAGGCAAGATATGCATAGCGCTCGAGCACGACTACGACAGGCACATGTGTACGATAAGGGTTGAAGACGACGGAGTGGGCATACCAAAGTCGCAGCTTGAGGTGATATTCGAGCGCTTCTCGCAGGCAAGCAACAAGACGTCTGACGACAACGCCTACGCCGGCACGGGCATCGGCCTTTCGCTGTCGAGAGAGTATGTCAATATGCACCACGGACGCATATGGGCCGAAAACATCGACGGCGGCAAGGGTGTGGTGTTCTCTGTTGAACTGCCTACTGGCCGCGAACACTTCGACGAGAAAGACATCGAGGTCTACTTCGACGACAACACTGCTGGCAGCAAGACTGCAGACGAGGCCGAAGCAGAACAGGACACGCAGGAGCAGAAAGCGGAAGAACCGCAGGACGATCTGCCTACGATAATGCTCATAGAGGACAACATCGACATGTGCCGCATGCTGCAGCTGCAGCTGCGAAGCAACAAATACAACGTGTTTACGGCACACGACGGCGAAGAAGGACTGAAGAAGATTTATCAGCACCACCCCGACATAATAATAACCGACCTCATGATGCCTGGCATGGACGGCATGGAGCTGCTGCGCAACGTAAGACAAGACTTCAACATCAGCCACATACCCGTCATCGTGCTCACGGCAAAGAACACCGAGGAAGACAAGCTGACATCCATAAAGAGCGGAGCCAACGCCTTTATAACAAAGCCCTTCAGCAGCAGTCACCTCATGGCCAGAATAAACCAGCTGCTCGAGGAGCAGCGCATCTTCCAGCGCAAGATGGTGGTGCAGACCACCGTGGAGAGCACGGCCGAGGCAGCCAACGACTCTTACGAACAGCACCTCGTGAAGAAGGACATCGAGTTTGTACACAAGATTCATGAGATTATTGAGGAGAACCTCAACTCTAACGACTTCAACATCGACACCATAGCCGGCACGATAGGTCTTAGCCGCTCTGCCTTCTTCAAGAAACTGAAGAGCCTGACGGGCTTTGCCCCGGTAGACCTCGTAAAGGAGATAAGGCTGACCAAGGCCGCACGCCTCATAGAGACAACCGACGACAGCATAACAGAGATAGCCTACTCTGTGGGCTTCCGCGACGCCGGCTACTTCGGCAAGTGCTTCCGCAAGAAATATGACATGACGCCAAAGGAATACAGAGCCGAAAAGCGTCAGGCGCAGCAGCAATAGCACAGCCGGAACTACGGCACGAAATAAAGCTATGGCACGAAATAAGACTTAAAAACAAGCTAAGGAATTGCACTAAACAGCGCTTTGCATCAGCCTGCCTTCCGTCCCATTCGTTTGTATCAACCGGAATGGACGGAAGGCACGTTGATTATATATAAACAGACAGCACGACAAAACTAGCTTTCTTTCCAATATTGCAATAACATCGCTACGACAGCAAATCCTCTATGATAAAAGTACATTTTTTGCTTTAAAAGAATAAAATTACAGTTTTTTTTCATATATTTGGAGTGCCGTACAACAGAACGGACAACGATGACGATGTGGACGGCGAAGTGTTCATTGAAGAGCGGAATAACATCTGGAATACGCCTTATCTCTTCAACGCCAAAGAGTTCGACGAGGAGACGTGACTGTATTACTACGGTGCTAGGTATTATGACCCAAGACTGAGTTTGTGGTTGTCAACTGATCCAATGCAGGAAAAGTATGCAAACATTACGAGCTATTGCTATGTTTATAATAATCCTGTAATGTTTATAGATTCTGATGGCTATGATGCTATTTACATTACTTTTCCTAATTATAGAGCAAAAGGTATTCCTTTTACCGGACACGCGGGTGTTTTGTTAATCGATAATAAAACTGGATTTACTAAATATTATGAATATGGAAGGTATGATCCGGAGAATAAAGGAATTGTAAGGACCGTTGCTATTTCAAATGTCGTTATAGATAAAAATGGAAAGCCTACTCAAGAAAGTCTGCAGAAGGTAATGAAACAACTCTCAGATAAATCGGGGCATGGTGGTGATATTGAAGGGGCTTATATTATAAGTGACAAATTCAACGAAATGAACGAATATGCTAAAAACAAGCTATCTGAAAATGGCAACCCAAATAGAAAGAAATATTCTATATTAAGTAATAATTGTGCTACTTTTGCTGAAGATGTTATTACGCAAGATAAAAGTGTAGATAAGCCCAATATAATCATTAATAGCCCAATCAATATTGTTGACGAGTATCAAGAAGAAGGGAATGCTAGTGTGCAATATAAAGCAAAAAGCCAAACTCTGTTTATTGGTAAGGGCGACGAAAAAGATGCAAAAATAAAGACTAAAGATGAAAATTAAATTATTAAAAATGATAGGAGTAATAATTATCATAGGTATGACTCTATCTATTATTTATCTATTTTATCAAAATAGCAATCACAAAGGCAGACCTGAAAACATTCCTTGTACGGCTATTTGGAAAGGTGGTCATGATGGTGGTTGTTGGATAGAATTAGTAAATATAAGAACTGATACAATTCGATTCCGAATTTACAATGAATGGAGTGGTGAATTGATATTAGATGCAGATTTTGTTCCAAATAGCAATAATAATTTACACCTGACAAAATCAAACTGGAGTTCCTATGTAGATTTTTTTGACGGTATAAATATTTACTGCAAAAATAGAATTGAAAATAGTTATCTGCAATTGACTTCTATTTTTCCCGCATATTATGAAGAAAAATAAGTAAGGTGGAAAATATTGAAAAAATCTAAAAGAGGCAGGCTTAGGAATCAACCTAGACCAGCCTTTATTACAATATTAATGAAAAACGAATTTATACATTAGTTTGTAGCCATAATCTAAACAGCGGGTCTGCAATGGTATATATACCTCCCCGTTGGGTTTTGGATGTCTTATCTATAATCTTACAGTCAGCCATCAATTTAAGGTACGGGGATATCTTCCCGTTGTCTTGACCTGTCATCTGACGGATCTCCTGCAGACTGACTCCATCTTCAGCCCTTGCTATAGCCGATAAAATACTTTAGACCTATACAACGGACATAGTTAGAAAGAGCCCATGAACGCAAACAGAAATGGGACGAGGAGAACCGTCTGCTGGCCTCTGACGACGACGGATTCGTGACCAACTACAGGTATGACGCTGACGACGAGCGCGCGGTGAAGGCAAATACAGAACATTTTACCGAATCTTAAACGGAGAATCAGAATATAACGGTAAGACATAAAGAAACGTTTTGTTAAAAAAAAGCAAGTAACAAGACGATTGACAATGAAAACGTTGCGTTTCAAATAAATTATGACTATCTTTAGGCAGGAAAAGGAAAATCGATACAACACTTTATTGCAAGCCGACAATCAACTTTAATCAGGTTTTTATTAATAATGCAAAACAATTTCTCAGAATAATAAAGAGTCAGATGTTGAAACGAAACTGCAAAAAACAGCTTCAAGAAGTGCTTCTGATAGATTTAAATATAAATAACAAAAAGAATCATGACATCTAATAAAAAAGACGGCGTGATTTAATCATAAAAAATAAGGAAATGAAACGTGTTACAAATATGGAACTTATAGTTGGCATATTGTTAAATATTGGCATACTAGTATTTTTTGTATATGTTTGGCTAACATACAACCATAGACAAACTATAATAAATAGTGAGAAACATATACAAAATTATTCGGTACTGAAAATTAATTACCATGCAAAAAATGCATCAAAAATTCTTATAGAGTTCAACGGAAAGCAATATCTCGTAGGAGTTCCAAGGAATAAATGCAAGCCATTTGATCCTCAAAAAATAAAATTCTATTATGACAGAGAGAAAGATGATGTTTTTGAAGCAAGTGAGCTGGGAGTAAGACATATAGTACTTGGTGGCGTTCTGTATTTATTCTTTTCTATATTATTATTTGCCGCAATAAGGAAAAGACTTAGTAGTAGTTGACTACATATTAGACCTTAACAACTTAAACTGTGAAACCGACATCGGTATGATCATAATGCTACACCAAGCACATCTACATAGGCAGCCAGCTCATCGTATCAAAGATAGGTGACTTCGCATCCTACGGCGCAGATCCGAGGCGCATAGAGTATGCGGGCAATACATACACCTTATATTATATGGCCACAGTTCGTCGTCAGGCAAATAGATTTTAATTAAACAAGGTGATTTATGCTATCAGCCATCCTTGCTGGTCTTTTCGTACGTTTTTTCTTGACACAGCCCATTATGCCAGCGAAAAAGCGAACGGAAAGACTATTAAGATAAGGCAAAAGCACAGGCTGACCAATAACATAAAGCATTAACATTGCTGAATATTAATTACTGGTTGGGACATAAAAGACGGCAAACGGCATTGGAAAAGGTATGCTTTTAGATGATGAAACGTGGTGTTTTACGATGTAAAAGGACAGCTTTTACAAGCTGCATGGCCATGTAACGACGCAAAAAGGAAAAGAGATATGAAAAAGATTTTAAGAAAAAACTCATCACTCATCACAAAGCTGCATAAGAGCCTTGTAATCAAGGCTTTAGAGTGTGACGAGTTGCATTTTCAACTCATCACATCCGAGGTGAACGGTCTGTTGCGTGATGAGTACGGGAAGCAACTCATCACAACTTAACAATCTGTAAATCAGCATATTAAAAGCTATTGTGACGAGTGATGAGTTTATTAAGATAAGTTTTTTGTATCAGAATTTTGCCGAATCACAATGGTCGCCAGTTTAGCGCTAATAAAAAAACGACGAAATGAATTGGGGTAAGGATTTGCGAGATTCGGATAGTCACTACGTTATTTGAGCTGCGCTTATTGACATTTAAGCACAATTGGCCATTAGACCGCACATTGTTTTATCTGTTTTGTGTCTTCATGCTTTCAGCCCGTCTTTTAGTTTCTGAACGCTGATAGCCGATTAGGGTTAAAGCGCCTGTGCCCATTTTCGCAAAAGGCGTTTCGCATAATCGGGACGCACGAAGGTTAAATTTAGTTAATAGCATTTTTGCTTTTGATTACAAAGCAAATCAGTAATCGTTTAAAGAGAAAAACATCAGAAAATCTATTAACTTAATAAAATTAGCTTATGAAAAAAATTTTTACTTTAGTAGCAGTTGCACTTGCAGCAATGAGCGCAAACGCTCAGGATTATTATGCTGCTGCAACTTATGATGCAGACAAGAACGTAGTAATGGCTGAAGAATTCCAGAATGCTGTTATCGACACTCAGAACGGCAAATCTGTTGTTACCGTAGATCTTACAAATGTAACAATGACAGCAGTAGGCGGCACTACTCCTAAAGAAATAGACAAAGACGCAAACGTATCAGAATGGAATGCCATAGAATGGAAGACCGGCAACCAGGGCGACATCGAGTTTCCTTACGTACAGGGAACAGGTAACCCCTACGTTAAGCTTCTGGCAGAAGAAGTGATTACAGACGGCCAGCCTACAGGCACATACCGTCCTGCATACGAATACTACGAGCCGGACGGAAGCAAGGGTCTGCCCGTGTCAGGACTCTACTATGAGTTCAAGGCTAAGGCTGAAGGAACTCTCGTACTCGGTGTATGGATCAACAAAGGTAACCGCAAGCTCTTCGTTGTAGACAAGGAGACACAGAAGGCTCTGACACCTAACGTAGACTATACTCTGGACGGATATGAGAACGGCGTGACAAACGAAGACGGCACAAAGGCTTACACCATGAACCTCCCTACAAAGGGAACAGAAGGTGACGACCTGTACATCTGGGGTGCAAAAGGCGGCAGCCAGGCTATCTGGGGATGGCTGAACATACCTATGAAGGCTGACCAGACCTACATGGTGTTCCTGCACAGCGCACAGATTGGTGTAAGCGATGTTGAATTTGAAGCCGGCACAAGCGGCATCAACGACATAACAAACAACACATTTGACGCTGATGCTCCTGTATACAACCTTGCCGGACAGCGCGTAAGCAAGGATGCAAAGGGCATACTGATTCAGAACGGAAAGAAGTTCATCAGAAAATAAGCCTGATGACGATTGTGTACGAATCGTACGTAAACCAATAAACATCTTTTATACATAACGCACAAATAATCTTCCTAAAGACAGCACGCCTGTCATTAGGAGGATTATTTGCTTTTGGGGGATATGATTAATCCCGACTCTGCTAATCACAGTTTTTCTTAATGACTTGCCACTCCGGCAGCTGCACCATACCGCTGTTCTTTTTGACGAGATGCCCGCAGACACACAAAACTGGCGCAAACGGACAAGCAGAAGCATGCCATATCTAATGCGGACATCAAAACACAACCGGAAAAACTAATACATGAAGGATAAAAAAAACATATATTTTCTATGTCTGCCATGCGACAAATATGCACCATCCGAGACGTATCATGTTATAAATCAGCAGTTTACACCGGAGACAAAAGCGACAAATAGTTTAATGCAACCTTTTGTTTTTATTTTTTATTATATTTTGGTTACATTTTTCTATTATATCCGTCAAAGAATTGTAAAGGAGAAAATATGCCCTGATGCCATGGGCAAGACATACTTGAAAAAACAAATTTAATTATATTGTATAACATTAATAAAAACATTCTTATGAAGAAAAATCATTTTTCACTACGAAGAAAGGCATACGCCCTGATGTCGCTTGCGGCAGGCGTGCTGCTCTTTGCTTCATGTGCGCAGGATGGTTTCGACGAAGAAAGCTTCGACAGCGGTGTATACAACACACAGCTTGAGGCTCCTTCAACAGACGACATCCAAATCACGGCAAGCGCAGATGGAACACAACAGACCATCAGCTGGCCGGTAGTCTATGGTGCAGGCGGCTATCATGCCATCCTGACTAACACTACTGCAGGAGAAGTATTGATAGACTCTGTCTACGACGGCACTTCATTCGCCGTAGCACGTGTTGAGGACAACAACTACGAACTGTCTCTGGAGGTTCTCGGCAACGAGGAAAGAAACAACACAGGCTGCGACCCTGTAATCAAGAGCTTCAACACCTTTGCCGTTGCATTTGCAACAATTCCTTCAGGAAGCGACCTCTGCGAATACTTCCAGAACAACCCTATACCTGAAGGCAACGAAGAGGAACTCGTATACGACCTTGAGGAAGGCGGACAGTATACAGTTTCTAATATTCTTGACTTTGGCGGAAACAAGATACAGCTGCGCTGTACAAACGACCAGAAGAGACCTACAATCACTTATGGTGAACAAGGAACAATACGCACATCAGCTCCTCTGAAACTGAAGAGCCTCAACTTTAACTGCAGCGCATCTGCAAACGAGGCAATAGGACTGAGCGAGACACCTGACGAGAGCATAAAAGGCGCAACAGGCAGCGGCGACTACTACAACATAATGGGTACGCTGCATATCACAAGCTGTAACTTTGAAGGAGTGAACGCCCAGTTTATACACGACAACAACAAGAAATATTGTATTGAGACATGTGTCATTGACAACACTGTGGTGAAACTGACATCTACAGCATCAAGCGGCGTAAACAGCAATGCCATAATCTACTTCAAGTCAGGATTCATCAACAATCTGACCGTACAGAATTCTACATTCTGGAACGCCGGCGACTCTGATGCAAAATACTTCATACAATACAACAACTCAGGACGCTGCGACCGTGCCGGATACACATCTAACAGCGTAAACATCAAGAACAGCACATTCTACAACATCGCAAAATCAGGACAGTGGGCTAACTACAGCGGATTCAGCGGCAAGGCAACATCAGTATTTGTACTGACAAACACAATATTCGTTGACTGTGCCAAGGAAATAGCACGCCGCTTCATCGGCGGTAACTTCAGCACAAGCCCGTCATACACATTCCTTAACAACACTTATCTGCAGGATGCTGCCACAGACACTTATGACAATGAAGAAAACTACGACAAGAGCGGCACTGCAATAAAGAGCAACCCGCAGTTTGCAGACCCGACAAACGGCGACTTCACTGTCAACGGAGGCGAACAACTGTCTAAGAGAACCGGCGACCCGCGCTGGCTTCCGGCTGCAGAATAATAATCGATAACAAAAGAAAAACATAAGATATGAAAAGAAAATTCATAAAAGCTCTATGCTTCGGCCTCATGGTTTGTGCTGCCACACCGGCACTGGCACAAAGCCAGACGGTGAAGGGTACAGTCGTTGACGAAAACGGCGACCCTATCATTGGCGCATCTGTCCGCATAAGCGGCAAGGAGGGCACCGGTGTGATAACCGACATAAATGGTAACTACACCATCTCTGCACCCAAGGGCAGCAAGGTGACAATATCCTACATCGGATATCTTACACAGACTGTTGCTCCCGGCGGAAGAACACAAATGCAGGAAGACTCACAGAATCTTGAAGAAGTTGTCGTAGTAGGTTACGGTGTGCAGAAGAAGGCTCACCTGACCGGTTCTGTTGCAACTGTTCCGATGGACGAGATTCAGGACATGACCTCAGGTGGTCTGGCAAGCAGTCTGTCAGGACTTGTCAACGGTCTGAGCGTAAGCGGCGGCGACACCCGTCCGGGCGAAAACGCAACAATGTATATACGTGACACCAACTCGCTCGGCGACGTAGGTAGCGTGGCACAGCAGCCTCTGTTCGTCATCGACGGATACATCTATCCCAACGACGTAAAGGTGGGCAACTCAACACAGAACCTCGGTGCAGAGGCATTCAACAACCTCGACCCGGCAGAAGTGGAGAGCATCTCTGTGCTGAAGGACGCTTCAGCAGCCGTCTACGGTGCACGTGCGGCCAACGGTGTTATCCTCGTTACCACAAAGAAGGGTAAGCTCGGCGCACCGCGCATCTCTTACAGCGGTACATTCGGTTTCACAGACGCCGTATCACATCCCAAGATGCTGAGCGCATACGAGTATGGCCGTCTCTACAACGCTGTTGCAGCAGCCGACCCGAAGAACACATCACTCAACCATCTTACAGACCTCTATCAGGCAGACGAGCTCAACGCCATGAAGGGCCTCAACTACGACCTGCTGGACAAATACTGGGAGACTGGCGTTACGATGAAGCATAACGTAAACCTCAGCGGAGCAACTGACCGTGCAAGCTATTTTGCAAGTCTTTCTTACTTCGACCAGGACGGAAACCTCGGCAACCTTGACTACAACCGCTGGAACTACCGTGCAGGAGTAGACGTTAAGGTAAGCCAGTGGCTGGGTGCAAACCTCAGTGTATCAGGCGACTACGGAAAGAAGAACACACCTTACATCAAGGTGGGCGGTACTTCTAACGAAAAAGACTACAACATCCTGCTCACACGTCCGCGCTATATTCCGGAGTATGTCAACGGCCTGCCAATCGCAGCATACGGAATAAGCAACACTCAGGTGGACGATGACCAGAACTACTCATTCTCTGAGCTGAGAAACAACGGCGACTACAGCCGCACGATGAACTCTAACATCAACATTCAGGGAAGCATCAACTACGACTTCGGATGGAGCAAGATACTGAAGGGACTGAAGCTGAGATTCTCTTACTCAAAGAGCATCAACACAGACAAGACCAACCAGTATGGCTCTGAATACAAAGTGTACACAATGCAGACACGCCCCGGAAGCGGAAGCCACCTGTATACTCCGGTAGAAGGTCAGGACTACAGCCAGTTTATCACAGAGGCGAACCTGCTGCCCCATACAATAGCCAACGGTGACCCGTCACAGCTGAACCGCTCTATGACACGTACAGACAACTACCAGATGAACTTTACGGCGTCATATAACAGAGACTTCGGCGAGCACAGCATCGGAGCATTATTCTCAATAGAGAAATCAGAAGCAGAGAGCGAGTATCTCTATGCCATGGTTTCAGACCCCTACCCCTTCACAACAGGACAGTCAAACTCAGCTGAGGGCGAGACAAAGGTTATAACCTTCACCCGCAGCGAGTCAGGAACTCTCTCTTACATCGGACGTATCAACTATGCATACGCCAACAAGTATCTGGCAGAATTCCTTATCCGTTCTGACGCTTCAACGAAATTCGCCCCGGTAAACTATTGGGGAGTATTCCCGTCATTCAGCGCAGGTTGGGTAATGTCTGAAGAAAAATGGTTCAAGGAGGCTCTTCCATGGGTAGACTTCCTGAAAGTTCGCGGATCATTCGGTATGACAGGACGCGACAACACAGCCGCATGGCAGTGGATGCAGGTTTACGCCCAGGACGCCAACCGCGGTCCGGTGTTCGGTACAGGCATCTCTAACGAAAGCGAGAACCGTATAACCATCAACAAGAACAACTCTGCCGTAAACAAGGATGTTCACTGGGATAAGGTTTACAAAGCCAACTTCGGTCTCGACTTCACCGTACTTGACAACCGTCTGAGCGTTACTTACGATATGTACCGCGAGTGGAACCGCGACATGCTGATGAACATCAGCCAGGCTATCGAGGGAACAATCGGTACACAGTCGGCAGCAGTAAACCTTGGCGAGATGGACAGCTGGGGCTACGAGTTGAGCGCTACATGGCGTGATAAGATCGGCAAGGACTTCAAATACCGTATCGGCCTCAACACAGGCTACAGCGACAACAAGGTGCTGAACATGGACTTCGCCACAGACTATATCTATCGTCAGATACAGCGCGGCGGACGTACAGACATCGGTCTGTGGGGTATGCAGTGCATCGGCATGTTCCGTTCATTCCAGGATATTGAGGAGTATTTCGACAAATACAACATCACATCTTACCTCGGAATGAGCAAAGACGAGGTTCGCCCGGGTATGCTTATATATAAGGATGTACGCGGACCGCAGCAGGAAGACGGAACATACGCAGGACCTGACGGCGTGGTAGACAAGGACAACGACCAGGTATGTCTGTCTAACCGCAACAATCCTTACAGCGTTACAATGAACCTCGGCGCCGACTACAAGGGATTCTCTCTCACAGCCCAGCTGAGCGCTTCATGGGGTGGATACAGCTTCGTTGACGCTTCTGCACTGAAGTCAGGCTCAGGCGTAGACGACCTTGAGTTCACCAACATGCCTTCATTCTGGAATGTTGACAACATGTACTCATATCAGGACATATACGATGCAGCCGGCAACCTCGTAGTAGCTGCCAACCGCAACGGAAGCCTGCCTAACCTCGCTTACCAGAGCGTAAACGCAATAACATCATCGTTCTGGAGAATAAGCGGAACACGAGTAAAACTGAGCCGTCTGACACTGGCCTACACTATTCCGTCAAGCCTCGTGAAGAAAATCGGTATACAGTCAGCCCGCGTAAACGTTACAGGCCAGAACCTGCTGAGCTTCTACAATCCTTATCCAGACAACTTCATGGATCCGATGTGCAGCTACGGTTCTTATCCTACACTGCGTCAGTTTACAGTTGGAGTAAATCTTACATTCTAAGAAAATATAACCGTTTAATAGAATTTTATCAATGAAAACAAATATAATAAAAGTGTTCGGACTTGGCCTCATCGCAAGTATGACCATCACATCATGTAGTGATGACTTCCTTGAGGAAAAGAAGAACTACGATAACGTAAATACAGGTATTTACGACACAGAAGAGGGATGCCTGCGCCGTGTATACGACGTTTACAGCTGGTGTCTGCCTACGGTTAACAGCGACCCCACATGGCAGTATCCTTCTACAGGAAGCAACGACACTCAGGCAAAGTCGACTGAGGAGTACAGCGGCTTCGGAGCATTCGTTGATCCGCAGAACCCGCTGTCTGTAATGAGCGGAACATCTGTTCCTGACTATTTCTTCGGTACTCCTAACAACATTCAGAACAACGCATGGGGACGTATCCGCAACATCAACGACGCCATTGAAGGCATCTCAGGCGGCGCCCTCTCACAGGAGAAGAAGGACGAATATCTCGGACAGCTCTACTTCTTCCGTGCATGGTGCTACTATAACCTCGTGAAATACTACGGAGGTGTGCCTATCGTAACTGAGGTTCAGGACCCTGTTGAAGGTGTGGTCAACCCTCGCCGTTCAGCAAAGGCTTGTATCGACTTCATCCTCAGCGACCTTGACCAATCAGCCAAGATGCTTGCTGACAAGACTATGAACGGCGGCTGGTCGAGCGACGAATGGGGTATGGTAACAACAGGAACAGCCCTCGCGCTGAAAGGCCGTGTGCTGCTGCTGTGGGCTAGCCCGCTGTTCAACCGTGCCAACGACGAGACACGCTGGAAGAACGCATACACACAGATGAAGGCCGAGCTCGACTCTATCAACTCTTGCGGCTATGGTCTGTTCACATCTACAAACAACGTAAACGGTTCAGACTTCGCACTGCAGTTCAACCAGAGCGACAAGAACCCTGAAGCTGTGTTCGTAACTCTCTACAACACTGTACAGGCCGGCGACGGTCAGAAGAACAGCAACTGGGAGCGCTACATCCGTCCGAAGAACACAACAGGTTCTGGCAAGAACGCTTCTGCAATGCTGGTAGACATGTTCCCGATGGCTGACGGTAAGCGCCCGGCTTCTGCCGACACTTACACAAAGCTCGAGGCTTCGTCTATGACATACGACCGCGAACATCCGTTCATGAACCGCGACCCGCGTTTCTACCGCACATTCGCATTCCCCGGCTTCCGCTGGGCTTACAACGGCAACAGCAGCGTTCAGGAGGCTGATCCTAACAACCCGCTGTATGACGACGGAAAGAACTATGAACTCTGGAACTATGTATGGTATACAGACCTCGACGACCAGGGCGACCCTGAGAGCGGAAACGACTATGGTGCAGACAACCTGCTGACAAACTGCTCTGGCGTTTACGTGCGCAAGCGTTCTGACGACTACGACGTAAATACAAACTCTATGTACACCTTCACCGGTACAGCAAGCAACGGCGGATTTGCTTATTCAGCTCAGCCTTACATCGAGCTTCGCTACGCAGAGGTGCTGCTCAACCTTGCTGAGGTTGCATGCGGTGCTGGCGAGCTGACAGACGCCGTAAGCTATCTGAAGCAGGTTCGTGCCCGCGCAGGCTACACCGGCGAGAACAACTACGGACTGCAGAGCAACCTTGAGTCAGACCAGGCTGCATGTATGTCGGCCATTCTCTATGAGCGCCAGATAGAGTTTGCATACGAGGGCAAGCGTTTCGACGACCTTCGCCGCTGGATGCTCTACGACGGTGGTGCAACAAAGGTTGAGGGTGCGCCTTCAACATGGACACTGACAGGATGGGGCGGCAACACATGTACATGGCTCGGCTTCAAGCAGCTCAACGGACAGCGCCGTGAGAACATGGAATTCCGCGTAGCCGACAAGTATGGTGTTGGCGGAACAACTGCCGACAGCGACCCGCTGCTGAAGAACGGCGGAACACGCTGTGCAGCAGTAGACCTCCGCAAGGAGCTCAACCCGCAGCTGGAAACTCTGAAGACATGGTACAGCGACAACCTCGTTCGCAAGGACAAGAAGGGCGACTCTTACGACCAGAACAAGGTTAAGCTCTACATGAACTTCCTGCCTCGCTACTACTTCCTCGGACTGACACAGGGAGCACAGAACAACAACAAGGCTCTGGAGCAGACCATCGGTTGGGAAGACAGTCAGCACGGAGGTTCAGCCGGAACATTCGACCCGCTGGCAGACGAATAAACATAGCTAATCTATATAAAAAGAGGCATGCCGCAAATGGCATGCCTCTTTTTTATGTCCAAACAAAAGGCTGACGGAAAAACATCAGACACGAGCCGCAGACACGCCGACTACCACCGTGAGCCTGCACCACTCTCTGCCCTACCGACACATTCATGCATTCTGCAAGCAATTTACTTTATACCGAGTGAAAGCCAACAGCCCTTGACCGCAAATTCAGCCCGTGCTGACAACCTAAGCGGCACCGATCAGCACATAGCAAAACCATGATGCGGCAAAATCAGAATGGCATACTTGTAACAAAAGTCAAAAAACACCAGCTGACAAAACAAAATGTATATTATGAAAAGACTATTTTGCCTTAATTACATAGATATTTTGTAATTTTGCACCCTGAAAATGAGCATAGGTATGACTATTCGTCAAATTTCATTAAAATAAAGGCAAAAAGATTATGGAAGAAACTCAGCAGTCTGACTCCCTGGAGGTGTTACGCCGTAAACTCGACCTGCTGCTGCGCACCGGTCAGTTATTGATGGAAAGTTCGGCAGACACCAGCCGCATAATACGCAACATGGACCGCACGGCGGCATATCTGGGCCTGCCGGAAAAGAAGCTGCACATTCACATCACCTACAACATGCTGATGGTAAACCTCAGCGACAAGACCCATTCTTTCTCTAAATTTCAGCGCTGCGACAGGCACGGCATCAACATGGACGCCATATCTGCCATAAGCAAGCTGTCGTGGAGGGCCATCAAAGAGGACTATACCCTCGACCAATACGAGAAGGAGCTGGAAAGAATAAAGAACAAGAAGCGCAACTACAGCCCGTGGCTCACAGCCATAGGAGCCGGTCTGGCCTGCGGCGGCTTCTGCGTTCAGTTCGGCTGCGACTGGCCTGCGTTTATCTATTCTTCGATAGCAGCCATAGCAGGCTTCCGCCTTAGAGCATGGCTCAACTCGACAGGCTCCAACGAATACGTCAACATTGCCTTTGCAGCATTTTTCTCCACACTGCTGGCATGCCTGTCAGCATACATCTCGCTGCCGGTGATTGAGTCGCACATACCGTCGGCACTGATACCCTTCACACACAGCGACACACCTTGGCATCCGCTCATGGCCTGTGCCCTGTTCATCGTTCCGGGCGTACCGCTGATCAACTTTGTGAGCGACATGCTCGACAGCCACATCAGCATAGGCATAACGCGGGCCGTCAACACGCTCATGATAGTGGCGGCCATGTCGTTCGGCATAGTAATAGCCATCAAGGTGTGCGGCATAGACAACTTTGTGAAAGACCTCAGCATGACGCCACACAACAGCTATCTGGCCTATGCCGTGGCGGCAGCCATATCGGCCATGGGCTTCTCTATGATATTCAACATACCGCGGCGTCTGCTCTGGGTGGTGGCCACAGGAGGCATAATAGCCGTATGCACGCGTAACTTCGTGAACCTCGGACCGAGCAACGGCAACGTGGGACTCGACTGGGGCCTCATCCTTGGCTCGCTCATAGGCTCGTCGCTCATAAGTATCATCTGCATAAAGGCCGTTCACATATTCCACACGCCTCACCACTGCCTGTCTATCCCGAGTGTCATCCCGATGGTGCCTGGCGTGCTCATGTACAGGGCTCTCTTTGCACTGATAGAAATGCATGGAGTGGTTGGCGAGCTTACCATCGCCATACATAACGGCATAAGGGCGTCGCTGATTATTCTCTGCATAGCCATCGGCGTGGCCATTCCTAACATATTTGCACGCAAATGGATTGCACCTGAACGCCATAAGAAACTGATAAAGATGATAGCCGAGCGCAAAGTGAGAGGCAAGTTTGTCGACCTTGAACACATGAAATAACCTCTGACTCAGCGGCCACAGCGACTGCACGGAAGGCCTGAAAGACGGTCCGGCATGACAGTTTCTGCAACATATAAAGAGAGGCCGTGGCTGATGAAAATATAAAAGGTGTCCTTTTGCACTGCGAAAGGGCACCTTTTGCGTTGTAAAAGGGCATCTTTTAGGAGCCAAAAGACGGCATTTTGCAACACATTGAATATCAACATGTTATCACACAGAAACAATCAGTCTCAGCCATAACCCACTGATAGGGCCCAACAATGGCAGCCGCAGCTGGATAATGAGGTCTGCTGCAAGCCTAAACGCGAATCGCCCTGCAGACCGAATACTGTCTGATTTTATAAGCAGACGGATGCTTTCTGCCGGGTATGTTACTCTTTCTGCCGGATTGCGGTCCGTCTGTTCTTGACCTAAGCAGCCATACCTGCGAAAAATCCGTCGGCCATCCACATCATATTAAACGAAAAAATCCTGCCTAATCTCTATGACAGATTTGGGTTAAAAGAAAAAAATTGGCGCAGAATAATAAGTACAATAAAAAAACATACGCGTCGTTTTGTAAGTATAGGTAATTACTGAAACAAACAATTTGTCAATCTGATATGAAAAAAAATCTAACAAGCCGCTGCCTTGCCATTCTGCTGATAGCCGGATTGTGCACAGTTAAGGCCATGGCAGGCAAGGCAAAAAAAGAGGTTTACATTCCGATGGACTATTCGGCATGCGGATATCATGCGTCTGAAATAGCCATTCCGGATGTACGAAACGCTGTCTTCGTGGGCAGCGACGGGGCCGACTGCTACGAGAAACTGCAGCGCGCCATCAACTACGTGTCGGCACTGAAACCCGACAAGAACGGCCACCGCGGAGCCGTATTGCTGGGCGAAGGCACTTTCAGAATAAGCAAACCGCTGCGCATAAGCACATCGGGAGTGGTGATAAGAGGTGCCGGACGCGGCAAGACCACCATAATAAAGCAGGGCTATGACAGAGGTGCACTGCTCTATATCGAAGGCGGAATGAAGATGACTGGAGGCGACACCATTGCCGTCGCAGGCGAAAAGACCATGGCCGGAGCCACTACGCTGACGCTGACATCTGCCGCCAAGATGCAGAAAGGCAGCCGTATAAGAATTGTAAGGCCGTCGACAAAGGAATGGATAGCGTCGCTATGCTGCAACGACTTCGGCGGAGGACTCGACTACACCGGATGGAAACCCACCGACATCGACATAACATGGGACAGAACCGTCAGCGCCGTTAACGGCAACAGCATAACGCTCGACGCGCCGATAACAACCACGCTCGACAAGAAATACGGCGGGGGCTTCGTTGTTACGGGATATAACAGCGCGGAGATAAGCGAATGTGGCGTTGAGAACCTTACTCTCATGTCGGAACACAACTCATGGAACCCTAAGGACGAAGACCACTGCTGGGACGCGATTTGGGCTGACAATGCGCGCGACTGCTGGGTAAGACGTGTAGAATTCAGGCACTTCGCAGGCAGCGCAGTAAATTTGCAGAAGCAGACAAGCCGCATAACGGTTGAAGACTGCATTGCAGGCGAGCCCGTGTCGGAGACAGGAGGATGGCGCAGATGCGTGTTCATAACACGCGGACAGCAGACCCTGATACAGCGCTGCGTGTCGCGCCAGGGCATACACGACTTTGCGGCAGGCTTCTGTGCTGCAGGCCCCAACGCCTTTGTACAGTGTGAGGGCGAAAACTCTTTGGGCTTCAGCGGAAGCATTGGCTCATGGGCAGCCGGACTGCTGTTTGACATTGTGAACATCGACGGCAACGACATAAGCTTCAAGAATCTTGAGCAGTTCCTGTTTGGAACGGGCTGGAACACGGCCAACAGCATGATGTGGCAGTGTACAGGCTCAACTCTATACTGCTACTCGCCCGACAGCGACAACCGCAACAGCGCACACGGATGCTGGGGCACGCTGACAGGCAACGCTGAATGGACAAGCAGCAACGACCACGTGCAGCCGCGCAGCCTCTTCTACGCACAGCTCGAGAAGCGCATGGGCAAAGAAGCCATAAACGGATACATACTGCCCAGAAACACCAACGCATCGAGCAGCCCTGAGATTGCACAGGCGCAGATCATGGCACAGGTGTCGCTGACACAGCCAAGACTGACTATGGAGATGTGGATAGACTCTGTGCCTTACACAGCAAGCACATCGGCCAAAGGCGTGAAAGACATTGAGAGCGTGAAAGGAAGCAAGTATGACGTGGCTGAAAATGGCGGCAAAGCCATGAAATTTGCAATAGAGAACGGCCACATCACTGCCGACGGCAAGCTGATAACGGGCAACAACTACCAGATACCATGGTGGGCCGGACGCGTGAAAGACAACTTCGTGAAGAAAGGCGCACGCCCTGCCATAACACGCTTCGTGCCGGGACGCGAGGGCACCGGCTGGACCGACCGCATAGACTCTGTGGTGACATATCTCGACAAAAACAACTTCTGCATCTTAGACCACCACTACGGACTGTGGTATGACCTGCGCCGCACTGACCATGAGCGCGTGCGCCGTGCCGACGGCGACGTTTGGGCTCCGTTCTACGAGCAGGCTTTCAGCCGTACAGGTCAAGGCACCGCATGGGACGGCCTGAGCTGCTACGACCTTACAAAGCCTAACCAATGGTACTGGATGCGACTCAACGAGTTTGCCGAAAAAGGTGCAGAGAAAGGCATACTGCTGTTCAACCAGAACTATTTTCAGCACAACATACTCGAGGCAGGAGCCCACTGGGTTGACTGTCCGTGGCGTCCGGTGAACAATGTCAACGGCACCGACTTTCCCGAACCTGTGCCTTTCACAGGCGACAAGCGTATATTCATGGCCGAGCAGTTCTACGACATCAACAACCCCATACTGCGACCGCTGCACAAGCAGTACATCCGTCAGTGTCTCGACAACCTCAAGGACAAGGGCAACGTGGTGCAGCTGCTGAGCGAGGAATATACAGGTCCGCTGCACTTCACACGCTTCTGGCTCGAGACAATAGCCGAATGGGAAAAAGAGACAGGCCTGCATCCTATGGTGGCGCTGAGCTGCACGAAGGACGCCCAGGACGCCATACTTGCCGATCCGGAGCTGTCGAAGGTGGTAGACATCATCGACATAAGATACTGGCACTACAACACCAAGGGACTTTGGGCGCCAGAGGCAGGCAAGAACCTTGCTCCGCGACAGTTCATGCGCAAGATGAAGGTAGGCAAGACTGGATTTGCCGAGGCATATAATGCCGTGAAGGAATACCGCACAAAGTATCCCGAAAAGGCAGTGACATTCTTCTCGCAGCAATATCCGCAGTATGGCTGGGCCATCCTCATGGCCGGAGGCTCTTGTCCAAACGTGGCCATAGGCAGCGACAAACTGCTGACCGACCTGACAAAGATGAGCTACATCAGCGGCGAAGGCAACTCTGCCACTCAGGTGATAGGCAACCCTGCCGTTGGATATGTGATATATGCCCATGGCGAAGGCGACATTACGCTCAACGTTGAGAACGGAAAATACACACTGCATGCCGTCGACACGAAAAGCGGACTGGTAAAAACTGTGAAGAAGAGCGAAAAAATTTCAGGCACATACACAATAAGCGGTAAAGCCAAAGACACAGCCTACTGGCTGGAAAGATTATAAGAAATCATAGAATTTACTGATAACAGGTGTTGATTTTACACGTCAATACCTGTTTTTCGTATTTATAAATCAATTTTTCCCATTCTTTTAAGCCGTTCATCACTAATTTTGCAGCAAAAGAACGAGAAAACCTATGATTAACTTTACCGAACTTTACGACAAAACAATTGATAACCTTTTCGCATTCGGAACCAAATTCACCTCCGACCGCGAAATGATTAAAGACTGCATACAGGACGTCTTTGTCAAGTTGTACACCAAACGCGGTGAACTTGAATCAGTGATCAACATTGAGTCGTATCTGTATGTATCATTAAGGAACAGGATCAACGACGAATTCAGACACAACACTCATGTCTGCGACAACGAGATTAACGATAACAACGTAAAGCCGCTCTTCGACAGCGAGACGTACGACATGGAGCGCATCGAAGAAGAGCAGAAAAAGAACAGCACCCTTACAGAATATGTTAAATGTCTGTCGCCCAGGCAGCAGCAGATAATAAAGCTCTACTATATTGAGCAGCGCAAATATGACGATATCTGCCAGATTATGGGCATAAACTATCAGTCGGTGCGTAACCTCATGCACAGAAGCCTGCTAAGATTGCGTTTTTTAGCAGCAAGAAATGAGGCTGTATAAAGAGTACAAAACAAACTGCTTGCCGTCATATTATAAAATAATATAAGATGGCAAAAAAACAGAACATTAAAACAATGGTTGACAGGATTCTGTCAGGCAACAGATTTAACATTCCCCCTCCTACAGAGATGGAGAAAAAAGAACTCAAAGAGAGAACTCTATTGACTATTTTACAGCTGAAAGAGCTTTAACGCATAATACACTTTTTTATAATAGCAAACGAGAACGGCCGCAAATCTTATGATTTATGCGGCCGTTCGTTATCAAAAAGACTTATTTTTACCATTATTTATTACAACGCATTTTTAGCGCGCCTATCTATTTTTGTATACATCAACCGCAGCATATCCTGTATGTAAAAGCCAAAAAGAAGGCATTGCAGCATAACCGGCACTGCAAACGAAACGTACATAAGGCAAAACCGTACATATATAAAAACAGGACCGCAACACTGCGGCCCTGCCAGAATAATTGATATAATCTAATACAAATCAGGCTTCGTCAGACACCTGATTATTCGCTTTTTGCTGTCTTTATTTCGCCTTCTTCGTTGACATCAAGCTCAAGCACCTTCAGACTTCTTAGCCATGTAACGTCGTTAGAGGGCACACAGTCGTGATGGAACAGATACCATTTGCCTTTATATTCAACAATAGAATGGTGAGTTGTCCAGCCTACCACCGGCTCAAGAACCACTCCCTTGTATGTAAACGGGCCATAAGGATTATCTCCAACGGCATAACACAGCAGATGGCTGTCGCCGGTTGAATAAGAGAAGTAATACTTACCATTGAACTTGTGCATCCATGAAGCCTCAAAGAAACGGTGAGGATCAGAGGCAGCAAGCGGCTTGCCGTTTTCGTCAACCACAAGCACGGGCTTCGGCTCTTCGGCAAACTGCAGCACGTCATCGGTCATCTTAACCACTCTTGACGGCAATGCAGGCTCATCTCCTTCGGGCAGATACTCCTTGCCCATGGCCTTGTTGTCCTTATAGCGCTGAAGCTGTCCGCCCCAAAGTCCGCCGAAATATACATAAATAGAGCCGTCATCATCCTTGAAGACACAAGGGTCTATCGAGTAAGATCCGCGAATGTGGTCGGCCTGCGGCTTAAACGGACCTTCAGGTCTGTCAGCAACAGCCACTCCGAGGTGGAACACATCGTTCTTGTCCTTTGCGCTGAAGATAAGATAATACTTACCGTCTTTCTCAACAACATCATTGTCCCACAGCTGTCTGCCTGCCCATGGAATATCCTGCAGGTCGAGAATCTTGCCACAGTCGGTAGCCTCTTCGTTCTCTATATCAGTGAGCGTGAGCGCATGATAGTCTTTCATTTCGAAATGACCGCCGTCGTCATCAAACGCAGCACCTGAATCCCAGTCGTGAGACGGATAAATATACAGTTTGTCGTTAAACACATGTACAGACGGGTCTGCCATATAATCAGACGGGAAAAGATATCTTGCTTTTTTCATGATTATTAATTTTAAAAGTTGTTTCTATTTAATTTATTGAACTTATTTCTCAAAAATCTTTATAATCTTGTCGACCACCGGCTTAGGCTTATTGCTGCGGTCGAAGAGGAGCGGATAGTTTACACGTCCGGGAACGGGGAAATCGTTAAGCCACGAACGTGTGTCTGTAACACCCCACAGAGTTACGCGCGAAATCTGTCCGCGATGGCGATAGTAGATATTGAAAATGTCGAGATAACGCTTTTCAAACTCTTTTTCAACTGCCTCGGGAAGTCCGTTCTTATACGGATTCAGTGCATCAGCATACTTGAAGTTCTGGCTTATCTCTGCTCCGCCAAACTTCTCAGGATTTGGCAGGACATTTATATCAAGCTCAGTAATCATCACCTTAACGCCACAGGCAGCAAAGGCATCTATCGACTTCTCGTATTCATCAAGGTCGGGATATTCGAGTCCGTTGTGCGACTGCATTCCGATACCGTCAACGCGGTAGCCTTTCGACTTCAGCTCTCTGACAATACGGCAAACAGCGTCGCGCTTTGCTGGCTTTGCCAGCGAATAGTCGTTGATATAGAGTTCCGCATTTGGATCGGCCTCGTGGGCAAACTTAAATGCAAGTTCAACAAATTCAGGACCTATTATGCGATAATATGGAGAATTACGGAAGGTGCCGTCATCGTTAAAAATCTCGTTTACAACATCCCATCCCAAGATACGTCCCTTGTAACGGCCTACAACTGCTGAAATATGACGGTGCATACGGTCGATGAGTACATCGCGTGAAACCGTGTCGCCACGCTCGTCGGTAAACATCCATACAGGAGGCTGAGAATGCCATACAAGGCAATGGCCGATAATGGCGAGACCATTGTCCTGACCAAACTTTACAAAACGGTCGGCATCGTCCCAGAAGAAACGGTTTTCTTCAGGATGAATCTCCTCCCCTTTCATACAGTTTTCTGCCACAATAGAGTTAAAGTTATTCTTAACGACGTTTGTTTCATCCGGCGTCCTGTTCCATATCTGGTCAACATTCATGGCCGCTCCGACCAGGAAGTAACGTCCCAATACATCTTTAAGAGTCTTGGTGTTTCCGGCAGAAACGGGCAATGCACCTGCCATAGCGAACATACATGCCAGCAAAAATACTACATTTCGTTTCATTTTTATATTAAGCTTTTTCAGTTGAACGTTTTTCTATTTCCATGTTTATCTTGTCAATAACCTCGTCTGTAAGCTCATATTTTGAAATTATGAACATTGAAAGACCTAACAGCAAGGCCGGAATGACAGCTACAAGCCAAAGAATACCCTGCTCCGCAAAAGCTGTCTGCGAAACAGCATTGTTCTTGTCGAAACCGACAAAAGCCAGAATAAGGCCGGGAACAACGCCTCCGAGAGCCATACCGGCTTTATAGAATATACCGGTAAGGGCGTTTACAATGCCTGAAATACGCTTGCCATGAGTGTATTCGCCATAAGAAATAACCTCAGGAACGAGCGCCCACATATATCCCGTGGCAACGATAACTCCGGTAGACTTGATAAACTGTGCAAGATACACCAGCCATATCTGTGAACGGAGCGACGGCACCATTGAGATAATATAAATAAGTATCATACCGAGAATGGCAACAGACAAGAAGATGTTGAACATGCCACGCTTGCCAACCTTGCGCTTGATGGCCGGAACCATAGGCATGAAAATAAATGCCGGAACTGAACCAAGAGCCATGAAGTAAGCCAGCTGGTCGGCTGAAGAGTGTATGTTGTAAATCATGTAATAAGAACCGGCAGAGTTGCCTATTGCCATCATGGCGAAAGCCGTTACAAAGAAGAAGGCAAGAATGCGCAACGGACGGTTGCGGCGGAACTCAACCCAAAGGTCGCTCACCTTAACGTCGTCGGTCTCACTCTTATCCATAACCACACGTTCTTTTGTCTGAGTGAAGCAGAACAGCAGCAACACAAGACCGGCCACAGCATAGATGGCCATT